>Ga0208824_1002687_pt1 | contig 13293 bp, 8 predicted proteins | sample AD_JPNTR3_MetaG_FD_184447 | JGI IMG/M metagenome (GOLD analysis project Ga0208824, IMG submission 184447) | Active sludge microbial communities of municipal wastewater-treating anaerobic digesters from Japan - AD_JPNTR3_MetaG (SPAdes) (version 2) | ecosystem: Engineered > Bioreactor > Anaerobic >...
AGCCAAAATTACCTTGACCCTCAACTAAAGGGTAGCGCAAAGAAAAATCTTGAGCCATTCTCACCAAAGTTTCATAAACTGCCATGTCGCCATGGGGATGGTAGCGACCCAAAGTGCTACCAACAACAGTGGCTGATTTTCTAAATTTGGAATTGGCGTGCAGCCCTTCTTCATTCATTACAAACAAAATCCTTCTTTGAACTGGTTTTAAACCATCTCGGCTATCAGGTAAAGCCCGAGAAATAATAACTGACATTGCGTAATCTAAATACGAATCTCTTAATTCAGCACTAATATCCTGTTCTTTTATTGAAGAATCGTTAATCTTCGGCTTCTCGAGATTAGATTGGTTGTCTTTTTTAGCCATTTTAAATATTAACTAAGATTTTTTAAAATAATTATTTTAGTAGCTTGAGGCAACTGGTTTTTTTTGATAGTCAATTTTTCCATTAATTCAGGTTTTTTCTTGATAGTTGCCAAAAAATCATTATAAATTTCTTCTTCTTTCTCTAATTTCTGTTTTAAAGGATAATAAAAAGCAGGAATCACGATTTTTGGCTCAATTTGATTGATAACAGAAATGGCTAGTTCAGAATCAATTGGTGAATCACCGCCTACTGGCAAAATTAAAATATCTACGCCAGAAAGTTCTTCAAAAAGTTTCTCTTTAATAACCTTTTCCCGTAAATCATTAATAATTCCCACTTCAATATCTTCGGCTTCAATTTTAAAAATTACTTTATTGAAAAAAACGTCATTTTTTTGAAAAGAAAAATTAAAAATGCTTTTAATTAAAATCTGATTGATTTCCACTTCACCGGGTTCAGCTAAAACAAAAGGAGTACCAAGAATCGTTTGTTGGTTATTAAACAATTCTGTTGGCTCGGATATTAAAAGAATATCAGCCTTAAAACGAGGTGGTTTATTGGTTTCTAAATTGGGTAATTCTGAATAAGGATTAACTGCAAGAGTTGCTCCTTTGGTTTCTATTTTAAAATAAGAATGACCGAAATACTGAATATTCATACTCATATATTAGCACAGTTTTAAAAGTTTTTCTAATTATTTAGAAAAACTTTTAAAATCTTTTCATTGAACATTTAAAAACATTGATTGAAAATTGTAAAATTGATAGATTGCTGTCATCCTGAGCGAAGCGAAGGATCTCTGGTGGACAATGTCATCCTGAGGAGCGTTAGCGACGAAGGATCTCTGAATTTATTTCAGAACCCGTTCCAGAAACCCTGACATTTCTCGCATTCGCGAGAGATTCTTCGGCCTTTGGCCTCAGAATAACAAAAAAGTTGTTAGAAGGGAATTATGGAAGTTGAACTTTCATAGATTGAACATTTAAACATAACTCGTTAACCCGTTAACCCGTTAACTAAATAATAATATCCAAACATTGATTGACAATTAAAAATTCACTTAATGAGATATCTATTAAAGACTCTTAAAGCCAAAAAGCTAATAACAAAGTCAAAAGCAATTAAAACCAATAAACTTTTAGCAAAAGGGAATAAAATTAAATTGTTTAACTCTGATGGCGAGACAATTGGCTTCAAAAAAATCCAATGAAGAGCATCTATGCCATAAGCTAAAGGATTGTAGCGGGCAATATTTAACATCCATAAAGGAGCATTATTCAAAGGAAAAAGGGCACCAGAAAGAAAAACCAAAGGAGCAATTATTAATTGAGTCAGAATAGAAAAACTTTCCATTCGGGAAATTCGAGAAGCAAAAAACAAACCCAGTCCCCCAACCCCATAAGAAAATAAAAAAATAATTCCCAAAACCTCAAAATATAAAGCCCAAGAAAGAGGAAAACCAAAATAAGGAGCGGAAAATAAAATTAAAGCCCCTTCAATAACAGCTGTTGTTGTAGCCCCCAAAATCTTACCTAAAGCAATCTGCCATCTTTCAATTGGAGCGACTAAAATTTCTTTTAAAAACCCAAATTCTTTATCCCAAACAACGGAAATTGTTGAGGACATTACCATAACCAAACAACTTAAACTTAGAATGCCGGGAAAGAAAAACTGAACAAAATCATAATGAAGAAGATTTTGGGGTAAAAAAGCTTTTAAGCCGGTGCCAAAAAATACCAAAATTAAAATTGGAACAAAAAAAGAAGTAAAGAGTTTTAAATGATTTCTTAAATAAAGAAGAATTTCTCTGTACCAAATAATATAAATAGGAAATAAATTAGGTTTTGTTGTTTTCATTTTTTTCCTCGGCAGAATTATTTTGAGGGAAAATCGGTCCAAAAGGATTTAAAAATTCAAGAATAGAATCTAAATTTATTAAATGGTCTTTTTCCTCTGTTTCTGATTCTCTTATTCTGCGACCGGTAATTTCCAAAAAAACATCTTCTAACGTTGGCTTTCTTAATTCCATTGAGGTTATTCGGGGGGTAATAGTTTTAATTAAGGCAGGTAAAAATTCATCACCGTTATTGGTTTCTATCCGAAAACTACCGCCAACTCTTTTTAAAGGAATTTCTGGAAAAGATTTTTTAAATTCTTTTTCAGCCAAATCATTATCAACGGTTCGAAAAATAATCACTTCTCCACCAATCATTTTCTTTAAATTTTCCGGACTATCAAGAGCGACAATTTGACCTTCATCAATAATCGCAATTCGATCACAAATCTCCGCCTCATTAATATATTGAGTAGTTAAAAAAACCGTCATCTTTTTTTCTTTCCGAACAGTAAAAATATAATCCCAAATTTTATTTCTCGTCTGGGGATCTAAACCAATAGTCGGTTCATCTAAAAATAAAATTTTTGGAGAATGAACAAGAGCCCGGGCAATTTCTAACCTTCTTTTCATGCCCCCAGAAAAACTGCTGGTTTTCCATTTTCTTTTCTCCCATAACTCACAAAGAGTTAAAACTTCCCTTTTTTTCAAAATAAAATCTTTTTGTTTCATTCCATAAAGCATAGCATGAAAGTAGAGATTTTCTTCAGCAGTCAAATGACTATCCAAAATAATTTCTTGAAAAACTAAACCAATTAAATGACGAACGGCTTGAGGTTGTTTCACTAAATCATAACCATCAATTAATACCCGGCCGCTAGTTGGTTTCATTAAAGTGCATAAAATATTAATGGTGGTGCTTTTTCCAGCGCCATTAGGACCTAAAAAACCAAAAATTTCTCCTTTTTTTACCTTAAAAGAAATATGATTAACGGCTTTTAGAGGACCAAAATTTTTATATAGATCTTCAACAGAAATAATTTCTGAAGAATTATTCTGATTTAAAGGGTTGGTCATAAATTAAATTATTTTAATACCCATTTTCTCCCTTACTTCCTGAATATTTTTCAAGGCTATCTGTCGGGCATATTCTTGACCCTCCTGAAGGATTTTTTTAACCAATTGTTCGTTTTTTAAATAATATTGTCTCTTTTCCTGAATGGGTTTTAATTGCTTATAAAGACAATCAGCCAATTCTTCTTTTAAACTTTGATAATGAATGCCAGTAGAAAGATATAATTTTTCATAATCTTTTCTTCGTTCTTCGCCTTCAAATAATTCTACTAAAATTAATAGAGTTAAAACTCCTCCTTTGGTTGGCAGTTTTTTCCCTTTGCCAATATCTGTTGGGACCTTGGCAATTTTCTTTTTGATAGTTTGATAATCATCAATTAAAGAAATATAACTTTCTGGTTTAGTTTTAGACATTTTTCCCTCACCAGTTAAAGAAGGAATATAAGAAGATTTAGTTAAATAGGCCTCGGGAGAAGGAAAAGTTTGACCAAAAAGCCGATTAAAATTTCTTGCTACTTCTCGAGTCAATTCAAGGTGAGGCAATTGATCTTTGCCAACAGGGACTAATTCAGCCTTATATAATAAAATATCGGCCGCCATTAAAATGGGGTAAGACAATAAACCAAGATTAATATAGTTTTTTTGTTGGCTCTTTTTTTCTTTATAGGTTGGTAATTGTTCTAAACGGGAAACAGGATAAATAGTAGAAAAATAATAAGCTAATTCTAAATGCTCGGGGATTTGCGATTGGATAATTAAATGGGCTTTTTTATAATCAAGGCCGCAAGCCAAATATTCTAAAACTAATTCTTTAATTTGGTTAGGATACTCTTTTGGTGAATAAGGCGAAGTAATACCATGAAGATCAACAACCGCATAAAGGCAATCTAAATCTTTTCTTTCCTGTAACTCCAAATAACCTTTGATGCCACCAAAATAATTGCCCAAATGAAGAGGACCCGTTGGTCGAGTGCCGGAAAAAACCTTAATTTTATGATTTTGATTTTTAGTCGTCATTTTAAGAGCGGGTGAAGGGAATCGAACCCTCGTATCTTGCTTGGAAGGCAAGTGCACTACCACTGTGCTACACCCGCTTTTATTAGCTTAATTTAAAAAAGATCATTTTCAGATCTTTTTTAAATTATACAATATTTTCAAGAAAAATCAAAATAACGATGAAAATAATGATGGGTGAATTATTAGCGGATTAAAGTTTCAATAATGCTCTTTTTTACCATTACAGGGAATAAACACAGTAAACGACAGCAGATATAAAAACTAAGGTATCTCAGTTGCAATTAAACCATTAATTATCTGATATTTTGGAATCGTCGGACTTTTCACAGATAAGTTTTCTAAAAATTTTACCCTATCCATATTATTAAATAAATAAGGTTGGCTTTTATAGATTCCAATGGGAAATAAGCGAACGAGTGTTTTGCTGTCTGTAATCTCTAATCCTACAACTAATCCTTCTTGGGTTTCTTTGGAAAAGTATTGATCAAAAATAAAATTACCAAGAGAATAGAAAATTAATTTACCTTTATATTGTTCAATTTCTTCCACCACATGTGGATGGGACCCAATAATTAAATCAGCCCCACTATCGATTATTAAATGAGCCAATTCTTTTTGAATGGCATTACTCGTTGATTTATATTCCTCTCCCCAATGGATAAAAACAACTATAAAATCATCAGAATTTTCTTGTCTAGCATCTTTAATTAATTTTCTAATCTGTTCCTGAGTACAATTAATAGGAAAGGTTTGGTTCAATCCTATAAAGACCATGCCGTCAGTTGTATAAATATTTTCTTTAAGACAATTTATAGGATCGCCAAAATAGTTAATATTTTTTCTGCTCAAGAACTCCTTTGTTTGGGTTAGGCCATTTCTGTCTCTATCCAATGTATGATTGTTAGCCAGAGAAACAAGATTTATTTTTGCATAAGACAACAAATCTAATGCCTCTGAACCAAAATTAAATTTCATTGAGGTGTCCGGTGTATATACAGGATCAATAACTACAGGGCCCTCTAAATTTCCTACCACAACATCAACTCCTTTTAGGAAATTTCTTATTTTTTCAATGGGATACACTAGGCCGTTTTTCTCCATCAATTCTTTAACTGTCCGATCCAACATTATATCACCTAAAAATAAAATGGTTTTTGGATAATCATTAATTTCAGAGGTAGATTTTTGTTTGGAAAAAAGAACACTAAAATACGAAGTTGTGCTATCTAAAATTTCACTATTAGAAAAATCTTGTGAATTTTTATGATCAATTTTTATATAATTATCCGCCTTTCTTAATTTCGCAAAATAACGGCTAATGTATAAACATTGGGGACAATCTACCTCAATATTGGAAAAATTTTCTTCTTCAAAATTTAAAAAAACTCTTATTGATTTTGTGTCATGAAAATCAGCCGCATTATTGGGAAGATAGTGAGACCAATCAACGCTAGAGAGAATAAAAGAATTATCTGGTAAAACTTCATCTAAATTTTCTACAACCTTTTTCGTCTTATCAAAAGGAAAATTAGTCGGGATTAGAAATGGAATAATTTTCGCATTGGGAAAATATTGTTCAATAAAAGGCAAGATATTCATTACTCCGTGATCATTTTTAGTTACGTAATCGCTGAACGCAAAATCGTTTATTTCGCTTAATGTGTTTAGAAGTTGATTATCAATTACTAAATTTCCTATATTAGTCGTTGAAAGGTTAACAGTCATTAATTTATTTTCATAAATCGAAGCGGCGTTGAAATGGTCAGGACTAAATAAGATGATTGTTTGAGGATTATTTTCTCTGGATAACTCAACGAAAAACTTTTCCATAATGGATTTTGCCACTAAGTGATGAGGAACGACACCGCTAACATAATTTTGACTATATTCCTGTTTTGAAAAGACTTTTTTATTTAAATTATTTTCTGAAAACAAGTAATCCCATAAAAGAAAAGCAAAAATAACCGTCATCAACAGAAGGACAAAAAAAATAAAAAGATTCTTTTTGCAGATAGATTCCATTGACATTTGTTAAAATGGTGGAGAATTTCTCTCCACCATTTTTGTTGTCTTTGTTATTCGGAAAAACTTTTTATCCATTCGGGGCCACTTGGAGGGTTAGTTTTTAATATATTTCTCCATTTTTCGTCAGTCAATCTATCATTCATTGGTTGCTTAAATTCATAATAGCTGAAAACCGGACCTACCCCAACTAAAATATAATTTTTAGGCAACTTGTAGGCAACAATCATCGGCCTTATATATCCTGTCCCTTCTTCCAAAACCTTCTTGCTATTGCCGTCAGTATGTACATCGGCTATTAGCGTCGTCTTAAACATATCAGGATCAATGTCGCCTTCCCTAGCGAGCAATAGAGAACTAATGGACTCCAGAGAATTACCAAAATATTTTATGAAGTAATAATCACTATCGGTTAATTCACGGTTTTCCAATTCGGCTTTGGAAATATCAACCAGCCTTAATAAAATATTTTCAAATTCATCCATTGCCTCGCCAACACCAACCTTATCCCATTCGTCTTGGCTAAGAAGATTGGCTAGTCCTTTTTTGGTCATCTTAGTTAAATCCAGCAACCTGGCGTAGAAAAGAGGCACTGGTTCTACATAACCTACTATTTTTTGTTCTTCTCCACCACCTCCTTCAGCCATAGTGTAACTTTGTTTAGCATACAAGATTGTGTCGTGACGTAATTCAGACCACGAAGCTAAGGCAGTATTTAGTTCTTTATCTTGCCAAGCAGTAGTTTGCATAAATGAAGGATATCCGGCGCCAAACTCAGCAATTAGTGCCTTTAAAACGTAAAGCCAATTCCAATAAAGATTCTGATGCCAGTTGTCTTGAGGAATAGCATCAATCTCTTTCTTCAAATTATCAAACTGGCTTTGATAGTCAGAATAATCAGCATCGCCTAAATTTTTTATAATTTGCTGTGCGCGTTCTGATCCAAGTAATGCCATAATATCAAGCCCTCTTGGAAACCCACGGACTTTTCTACCCATTTCACTTTCAACATAAGTAAATGGTTCTTTACTCACTGGGCCTATATATTCTCCTGAATAAGGAGATACTAATTTTGAAAAGAGATAAGAATCAATAATAAATCTTTGTCCCATCATTCTGAACCCTTTAGTGTTTGCCAATAATTGATCTGCTTGTTTTTTCAATTCGTTAATTTGTTCATCTGTCAAAGGTGGTTTTGGCGCTACAATTATTGCTGCGTTTCCTAAACCGCTGTAGATTTGAGGTCCTGCGAATTTATCATTTATCGTTTTCTGAATGTCAGCGATTTTCTCTGCTAAGAGATTTACATCAGCATTGTCTCCAAACATATCTTGAAGCACAGAGCTGTATTCAACTGGCCCGAGGTCATCGGAAAATCCTGTATAAAAAGCCGTGATGGCGTAAATTTTTTTCCATCTTTTTTGAATATCAGAATCCATCGCGAATTTCCTTGCTAAAATTGATGCCTGCAGGGTTTGAATTTTGGCATCATCAGCGGAAATAAATCCATCAGACATACCGCCTCTAATACATTGACCTTTTTCAATATTATCCGAACCCTTAATCAGAGCAGTCATCCGACCGTACCACATAAATACTTTAAAGTAGTTTTTAAGTTTTTCTGTTTTTGTGTAATGACCCCTTGGAATATATTGTGAATAATCTTCTTGATACAAAAACGTGGGCGAACAATCCCATCCTTTATGATCAGAGATAAGTTGTAATTCTTTATTGACAGAATCTTTGACGAAATCAGGGACACTAAATGAATATTTGCTTGCTTCTTTCTGGCCAAAATAACTAAATGTTCCATTTTGAATGGCATCTTCATAAAACTCTCTGCAAATTTCATCCGATGCATAGCAATTAACAAGATTTTTAACATTGCTATTGGAAACTATTTGATCGGGCTTTGGTTTTAACAGCTCAAGAGCTATAGCCAAATAGGCGACATTGCGTTTTGCTGCTTCCTTTACAAGTGGATCGCTTGAGTTTTGGTATATACTTAAAGAATCATCATAAAATTTTTTGCTCATCTGCCAAACATCATCATAAAAGATATCTTTTTCCATTCTCATCAGGGAAGTATCGAAAAAAATATGATAATAATGAAGTAAACTGTCGGTAGTTATAAAAACTGGCAAATCTTTATTCTCTATCTCATAATAGAAATTGGCAAAATCTTCTCTGGAAGAAAACAGATTGGCATTATTAATCACAACAAAGCCGTTCTGAGACAAAAGATTTTTTGCGGATTCGCTTAAATTCATTTGACTGTTGAATTTATCCCAATTTGAAATGTCTTTAGAAATATTCAACGGCAGAGAATAAGCCGGAACCTGCGGGTTCACACTTGGAATAGTAGAAATTATATCTTCGGGCTGAATTAGCTTTTTTGCTAAAACAGCCTTAGTAAAAAGGACGTTTTTAATATTATCAGTCAAAATTTGCCCAGAAGGTTCATCTCCGAAATTTTTAATATTATCAGCCAAAGTTTGTCCGGGGGTTTCGTCTTCAGGTTTTTTACTAATCAATAAAAAATAACCACTAACAAACAAGATAATAATGGCTGCTAAAATTCCTAAAATAACCCAATTCCTTTTTTTAGATTTTGATTCCGAGATAACCGGCGGTGTTTGGGTGCTTTCTGGCGCAGATTGTTCTGGCGCAGATTGATTAAAATTTTGATTATCCATATTTTTTTATTATTTTTCTGTTCCTTTCCGACTAAAAGTTTTAGCCGTCAGAAAAATTAAATTATTTTTGGAGATTATAACCTTATTGATATGTTGCCACCTCCACACAAATTTTCCATTATGTGTTTGAACTTATGCAGGTATTAGAAAATAGTAACGGAAAATAGAGAATAGAAAAAATAATCAATCAGATCTAATTAACAACATCGCAGGTCGTTAATTTTTAGCAACGACTTGCGATGTCTAAATATTTAAAATGTTATTATTCATCCGTTACTTTCTTGGACAACAAAGAATATAACAATCATAACCTTTACCTGGACAGCCACCGCATCCTCCTGATTGTTTGTAATAGCCAGAAGGACACTTTAAACAATTATCAACCGTTGAGCATTTTCCTTCTTGACGTTGACAGCTACCACCAGAAGAAGTCTGCTGGGTTTGTTGAGACTGACTAGAAGAAGATGGAATACTGGTCCCGCCGCCAGAAGAAGTTCCGCCACAATCAGCGTTAGTTCTACATCGATCAGCAGGACAAACAGATTGATTTAATTCTCTTATGCTACAAACATTACCTTTACAATCATGATAGCGACAAGTTTGACCTGAGCTACCGCCAGTTTGAGTTTGAGTTTGAGTTTGAGTTTGGGTTTGGGGTTGGGTTTGGGTTTGTTGAGCAGTCCCAGTTAAAGGAGCACCGCTAGGGCTGCAAGTGCTCTGACAAGGAGTATCAGAAGCATAAGGCTGGCATTCAGTTCCCCGGCAAGCACTTACTGCTACATATTTGTAGCAAATATAAGAAGATTTTTTGCAATTAGACTGACACTCACCTAAGGTTAAATAATAAGAAGGATTATTTCTAACTGCTGCCCTATTATACACCCCGTATTTACATTGACCTGTTGTTTTATTACAGAAATACCTGCTTACCTTATCACTTCCCGGTGAACCAGCCGGTGGAGTAGTAGGCAAGGTATGATAAGTTTGAGAAGTTTGTTGTTGTTGCTGTTGTTGCTGTTGCTGTTGTTGCTGCTGCTGGGAGCTAACGCTTTGAGTATCTAGCTGATGAAATTCAGCCCAAGAAGGAGCAGCTGGAGTAGAAGGCTGAGAAGTTTGTTGTTGTTGCTGCTGGGAGCTGACACTTTGAGTATCTAGCTGATGAAATTCAGCCCAAGAAGGAGCAGCTGGAGTAGAAGGCTGAGAAGTTTGTTGTTGTTGTTGCTGCTGGGAGCTAACGCTTTGAGTATCTAGCTGATGAAATTCAGCCCAAGAAGGAGCAGCTGGAGTAGAAGGCTGGGTTGACGGTTGGGTTGATGGTTGCTGAGAAGTAATCTGCTGCTGAAAAGTTTGGAATTGATTAACAGCACCTGTAACCCCTGTATAAACTTGATTTAAAGTATTACCAGCCTGAGGAGAAATATTGGTTAAGGTTTGAATAAAATCTTCTGGGCTTTTAATTTCGCTAAAATCTTTAACCGTATCAACAAGTTTTTCTGCTTGCTGAAGGTGCGGGACTACTTCTTGCGATACAGAATTTTTTTGAACATTAATCCAGTCTTTAATGGCTTCTTGAAGTTTTCCTGTCGGTAATTTGCCATTAAAAAAAGATCTAAATAAGTTTTCTCCGCTAATACCTTCTGATTTTTTTATGGGCAGAAAAACAATTGTCAAAAGAAGAATAGCCAAAAGGAAGAAAGGTATTTTTTGGTGATTTTTTTTCATAGATTTTGATTTATTTTAATAAATATTTATTGACAAACACCAAATAAATCATTGACCTTTGTTTCTTTAAGACCAGGACAACACTTTTCGTTAACATTGCCTAAAGAGGGATCATAAACAACAAATTCTCCTTTAGGGACACAACTAGTTGCTGAACCGCTAGAAGCAGTAGTAGGTTCAGCATAGGTCTGTTTAACTAAATAATCATTGGAATTAAAACAGTCTAAAGCAAAGAAATCTTGTTGAGAACTTGCTAAAGGCAAAGTCAAAGAGCCAGTTGGATTAACATAATAATAATTATTCATATCACTGCCTCTAGAAAGTAAACAATAAGTAGCGCCACTAGAACTGGGTATTTGCCAAGATAAATTGACTTGATTGCCTGAGCGAAGAGCCTGCATTAATCCATCTTGATAACGAGTATAATTAACAGTTACTCGACTAATATCTCTAGCTCTTAATTCTCCTTTTTCATTATAGCATTCAACTACAAAATCAGTTAATCTGATTGGCCGAACTCGAGCAGCGAAAATATATTTTTCAATATCAACTTTGCCTAAATTTAAAAATTCCTGAGCCCCAACTTTTGTCTGCCAGTATTGATAAAAATCCACTGGCTGACAATATTTAATATCGCCTTTATTTAAAATATATAAATTTAAAAAGACCGTATCTCCTAAGCCACCAACTTTTTCCGGAACAGCAACCAAATCAATTTTTGGCTTTAAATCTTTATCAGTAATAATTACTTCTTTAGATTGGAATGATTTTGTCCTGTTATTGAAACAAAACAAAGTGTAAGTAGTAGGATATTGAGGATAAACCATTTGTTGACCGCTAGCAGTAAATTTATTAGTCCACATCGAGCCAATAGGAAAACAAAAATTAGCTTGAGGGGCAGACCATTTTAATAAAAAGCCCTCTCCAGAAGGAGTGGCGGTAAAACTACCAATTAAATCGGTTTGAGCCTGAGCTTTGGTGATTTTCGAAAAAAGAAAAACCGAAGCAATGATTATTCCTAAAAAAATGGCAATAAGAAAATAATTTTTTTTGTTTTTCATAATTTTAATTTATTGATTATTGATTATTAATGATTAATAATTGATTATTATTATAAGGTTTTAAAAAAATCAAGTCAAGTTTAACCATCTAAAGTTTTTATTTCCTCCAACCTTTCACCAATAATCTGAAAATTACCATTTTTTTGACCAATTCTTCCTTCAACCAAAACTACTTTATCTTCTTCTAAGGCTGACAAATTATTTTCTAAAACTGAAGGATAAAGAACAACCTCGATTGAATTTGTGTAATCAGAAATTCTGGTAAAAACCATTCTCTGACCAAGTTTTGTTCTAATCATCTGAATTTTAGAGATAAAACCACAAACCCGGACCTTCTTGCCGGTATCGCGGGGGCTTAATTCTCCTATTTTTAAAGCCATTTTCTCTAAAATATTTTTATAATCATCTAAAGGATGAAAGGTTAAATAAAGACCAAGCAAATCCTTTTCCCAACCAATTCTTCTTTTTTTATCAGGAGATGGTTCGCCGTATTTCTTTTTTAATATTTCATAAATATCTTCCTCTCCTTTAAATAAAGCCATCTGAGAACTGTTTTGAGAACCATTTTTATTAATCCATTTAAGAATTTCTTCTAAATGATCGTTTAATAATTCTCTTGAACCAAAACAATCCAAGGCACCAGCCTGAATTAAACTTTCCAAGGTTTTTTTATTTAATACTTGCTTGGGCAATCTTTTAAGAAAATCCGTTAAATTTTTATAAGGACCATTTTTTTGTCTCTCTTCCTGAATAATATTGGCTACTCCGACACCAACGTTTTTAATAGCCGAAAGGCCAAAATGAATATTACCGGTTTCTTTATTAATACCAAATTCAGCAAAAGACTCGTTAACTGATGGCGGCAAAACTTTAATTTTTAATCTTTCGCATTCATTAATTTCAATAGCTATTCTGTCTAAATTGCCAAAATCAGAAGTCAATAAAGCAGCCATAAAAGCATTGGGATAATGGGCTTTTAGCCAAGCAGTTTGATAAGCAATTCGGGCGTAAGAAGCAGCGTGAGCAGCATTAAAACCATATCGAGCAAAGGGTTCAATCCATTCCCAAATTTTTAAAGCCAAACCTTTGGAATAACCATTGCTAACCATTCCATTAACAAATTTCATTTTTTGATCTTTTAATAAGCTTTTTATTTTTTTACCCACTGCCTTTCGTAAAATATCAGCTTCTCCCATAGTAAAACCCGCCATTTCATGAGCAATTTCCATTAATTGTTCTTGATAAACACAGATTCCATAAGTTCTTTCTAGAATTGATTTTAATTTTGGATGAAGATATTCTATTTTTTCTAAACCATGTTTTCTTCGAATATAAGTCGGAATAAATTCCATTGGACCAGGACGATAAAGAGCAATCATCGCAATTAAATCATCAAATTTATTAGGCTTTAATTGTTGCAGATATTTTCTCATCCCGGCTGATTCTACCTGAAAAATTCCAATAGTTTCTCCTTTGGAAAGTAATTTGTAAACTAAAGG
>Ga0208824_1002689_pt1 | contig 13288 bp, 10 predicted proteins | sample AD_JPNTR3_MetaG_FD_184447 | JGI IMG/M metagenome (GOLD analysis project Ga0208824, IMG submission 184447) | Active sludge microbial communities of municipal wastewater-treating anaerobic digesters from Japan - AD_JPNTR3_MetaG (SPAdes) (version 2) | ecosystem: Engineered > Bioreactor > Anaerobic...
TGCGAGCTATTTCGACTTCTTCCGTAAAGCTGCTCAGTATCAGGAGTATTTTAATACCCAGCGGTATAACCGCTACAAAGCAGGTTCTCCACTGGATATAGTACAAGCAATCGCTCCAGCTATAGACAGTGGAGTCTTATGTTTGAAACCTGTCGTTATTGACAACCTCTATGGGATGTACAAAGATGTCTTGAGAGCTTTAGCTGCTTAATCCTTGGGGGGGACCATCTCCCTTCAGAGATCACCCTTGTTAATGCAATCTGCTGATCCAAAGTAAGATTTTTAGTAAATTCAAAAAAATCATCCAGGACTAAAAAATTATTTGCCGCATCAAAGGCACTGGCAGAATAGGTTTCACCCCCCTCCGGTGCCATATCTTTTACAAAGATTTCTCCCTTCTCTAATTGTAAAGTGTCGAGAAAAGCATAGGGGTTTTCTCTATTATCTTTCGCTTGTGTTGTGTTCGTGGTAGCACAGCTGATTATACCGATCGTAAGGAAAACAACAGCACTTAAAAATGAAATTAACTTTACAAATCTCTTAATGTTCATAAAAACTCCTTTATTTTTGTAAGTGTTAGTAGGATTATCAATCACAAATTTATATTTGTACAGAGTAATCAAAAAAAATGCATTAATTTGTATAGGTACTCTTACAAAAATAGCAACGTTGTAAAATAAAAAAAAAGCCAGCTATAAAACCAAAACGGCTTTACAGCTGGCTTTAAATAGATGAAACAAACGAGGCTTTTTCAAAACTCAGGGAGTTTTGAAAAAGCTACCCTAGATGTACATGCAGTATTTTTACTATTCTATACAATATAAATAATTATCTTTTAAATGTAAAAATACTGCAAGAGCCTCTTTCAAAAGTAACAGACTTTTGAAAGAGGCTCAGACAATAGAGCTATTCTTTTATGCTCCCCATAGAAATACCAGCAATGATGAATTGAGAAGCAAAGGAGTAAAAGATAATGATTGGAATCAGCGAAATGGCGATCCCTAGATATATAGAACCATATTCAGTGCGGTAAATATCACCGCGGAGCATCTGAACCAGCATGGGCAAGGTAGCCTTCTTTGGATCAGAAATCAGGATAAAGGGAGTCATAAAGTTATTCCAGGAACCGATAAAACTGAATATAGCCTGGGTAGCGAGGGCTGGCTGAATTACCGGTAATACAACCATATTAAAAGTATAAAACTCTCCTGCACCATCTATCCTCGCCGCATCAATTAGTTCAAACGATAAGGTTGATGAAAAATATTGTTTTATAAAGAACACAACCGCAGGGGCTGCAATACCAGGAATAATCAGTGGAATATAGCTATTTAGCAGCTTTAACCTTGCCACAAACTGGTAAAAACCAATAAATGACAAAGCCCCAGGAAGCATCATGGTAAACAATATCAAGGCCCACATAAAGTTCTTTAATTTAAATTTATATACATGCAAGGCATAGGCGGTTAGGGCTGAAAAATAAACTATAATAATAGTGCTTGTAACCGCAAGGAAAAGACTATTTCCGAAGCCCTGTGTAATCTGGAAGTTCCGGTTCGTCAGGTTTTTCCAGTTATTTATTGTATTATTACCAGGTATAAAAGAAATACCCTCGTTTATCTGAGCATTACTTCTTGTGGCGTTTATCAACATAAGGTAAATAGGTATAACAACCAGCAAGGTGATGATTAGCATAAAGAGGTAAACGCCTAACCTGCTTAAAGAGGCAGAAAGTTTATAATTTTTATTCATAGCCTACTCCGTTACCTTAGTCTGCCGTTCTCTCATCATGAAGAAAATAATCACGGCTAATATCAAGGTAATAATAAAAATACCTACAGAGATTGCAGCCCCATAGGCATAATTATTGCCCCCCTGGAAAGCGGTATTGTAGAAATACACCATCATGGTTCGAATCTTGTAGTCCGGACCACCCCTCATATCTGTTAAGAGGAAGGGAATTTCGAACATTTGCATACCGCCAATCATAGAAGTAATTAACAGATACAGCATCATGGGCCGCAGTAACGGAATCGTAATATACCATGCCCGTTGGGTCTTATTGGCACCATCAATCATAGCCGATTCAAAAATCGAAGGGCTGATACCTACTATACCGGCAATCAGAAGAATTAGGGTTGAACCAGTCCAAAGCCACCATTGAATATAAGAAACGATTCCCCGTGTCATTGGAACACTTCTAAAGAAATTAAACGCCTCTTGAATAATCTGACCATTCTCCCCCACCCGGGTCGACCAGATTCCTAAGGATGTTAGGAAGGAATTAACTGGACCAACAGGATAGGCAAAAAGGCTCCTGTACAGCATGGCAACCGAGGCGGCACTGAGCAGGTTCGGAAGGTAAAAAATAGTTCTGAATATTCCCTTATATTTGATTTTCAGAGTATCATCGGTAAACCAGAGAGCAAAGAGCAATGCAATTCCAAGCTGGGGAACAAAATTAAAGAACCATACAATTCCAGTATTTTGTATGGCTTCCCAGAAATATTTGTCGGTGATTAATTTTTTATAGTTCTCAAGACCTATTAATGTGAAATCGGCGCGAAGGCCCTTTAAATCACTAAAACTTAACAAAATGGTATATATAATAGGCCATAGCTGAAAAGCAAGATAGGTTAATAAGAAGGGTAATATAAAAATATACCCATATTTGCTCAATTTTCGTTCAATACCAGACGGACCTTTCACACCAACCCCCCAGTTACGAAATAAAAAAAGGGATGCCTAGAGAAAAGTCTAGACATCCCGATCTTAATTGAATTAGAAGCCCAGAGTAGATTTTACTTGCTCTTTAAAGGCAGCAAGGGCCTCATCTTTGGTCTTCTCACCATTTACATAGGCGGTAACAGCTTCGTTAAAGAGAGCTTCGATCGCCTGGTCGGTACCCTGGATCAGCTTACCATCAATAGTCGAAACCATATTGGCAAATGCTGCATAGTGGTTCTGACCGCCAAGGAAGGGTTCAGAATAGGTATCTTTGATAGCATTAACAACATTCTTATTAGATACCATATCACCGGTATCCTTAGCCCATTTGGTTAGGAATTCATCACTGGTTGCCAGGTACTTAATAAATTCCTTTGCCAGGTTGGGGGATTTGGTTCCCTTATAGGCTGCAAGCCAGGTACCGCCCCAGAAGTAACCAGCGGGACCCTGAATCATAGCCCAGTCACCAGCGGTAGCGGGTGCATTGGTCTTGAGAACATAGTGGAGACCCCAGGTTGGGAGGAAATAGGAGAATACTTCAATCGGCTGACCCTTTTCGTTTTTCAGGTCACCCTTCATACCGGCAAACCAGCCCTCTGACCACTGACCTACACGGCCTTCGTACCCCTTATCTTTCAGCACCTTGGCCATATCCATATATGCTAACATTGCGGGATCGATAACCAGTTTGCCATCCACAACCCAGGGTTGTTTTCGAGCACCCTTATAGGGCATGAACATATCACCGGTAGAAGAAACTACTACACAGGTACCTTTGGATTTATCCTTAAGAACCGCAGCGGTCTCAAGGAACTTATTAAGGTCGGTAAAGTATTTCTGAACCTCTGCAGGATCATCGGTGCCAAGGTACTTTTTGGCCAGGCTTCGGCGATAGAACATGGCACCGGGAGTAACCTGCCAGGAAAGACCGTAAACCTTGCCGTTGTAGGTACCAACTTCGATAGGATATCCAAACATTTTGGATTTTACTTCATTGGCTACATCGGTAATGTCCAGAAGCAGACCAGATTCAATGTATTTTCGTACAAAGGCTGCTTCGAGGGCAAATACGTCAGGAGCACCCTGTCCTGAAGCAAGTACGGGATCGAGTTTGTTCGGGAACTGGTCCGTCGGAGTAAGTGAATATTCAATCTTCACATCCGGATTAGCTGGTCCATAATACTTGTCGATCATGTTCTTTACTTCATCGGTAAAGGACCATACGACGAGCGACTTGGGTTCATTAGCAGCTTTCTGTCCCTTCGCACACCCGAGAACCAGGAGCGAAACCGCAACTAAAGCTAAAAGTAGCTTTTTCATGTCATCCTCCTAAACAATTCACTATACTGAAACGCAATCGATTGCGCTTCTCTAGTATCTTAGTACCAAACATCATTCTTGTCAAATGAAATTTTTCATATCTGAGGTTTTTGCAAAAGTCTTTTACTTTTGCAAAAACCTCTTGCAGTATTTTTGCAATATAGACATATATACTTATATTATATAGAATAGCAAAAATACTGCATGTACATTCAAGGTTGCTCTTTCAAAACTCCCTGAGTTTTGAAAGAGCCTCATCTATTTATAACTCTTGATAACTAAAATACGAAAAGTCTGCATAGGCTCTGCTGCCTTGCATATCCTGACAGGCTATACCGATAAAAGCCCCGGTAAAACCCAGACCTCCATATTCATCAGACAGAATTGAAGCATCAAACGTATCTCCGATTGTGGTCCATGTTTTTCCGTCTAAAGACCAATACCACTGGGCCTGAGCTTGATGCACCCTCAGTTTTAAATAAACCTTAGTGCTTGTCAGGAACAGCTCCTCTTTCAGGGGCATGGAAAATTTCCCGTTATCCATCTGCAAGATACCAAGGGTATGCCGCTTATTCTCTTCGTCCCAGGTAACCCGCAGATAATACCAGTTGGTCTCATCATACCGGTATAAAAGGCCTGCCATATGCTGAAATGAATTAAAATGATATTCAAGGCACGTTTCAGCTTCAAATGCAAAAGAAGTCTGCCGGCGGGCAAGCACAGCTTGAGTATGCCGGGAAACGGGAGACTCCTTTCCATAGAGCCTCAGATACCCAGGCCGTTCGGTAAAAGAGTACAGTGAACCTTCTCCGGGAATTCGCAGACCCATAAAATCTTTTATAAACCGTTCTTTTCCCTGGGTTGATGAAAAATCGTAGCGGGTTTGTTCTTTTTCCTGCGGTGTTATACTCCAGGGAACTACAAAAGCAGCATCTGGATATGATGTTCCGTTTGCAAGATAGGGCCAGTCATTCTTCCATTGAACTGGCGCTATGGCGGTTTCCCGGCCTAGAACACAACGGTGGGTTCCAGGTAAGGGACGACCAACTAGGAACGCAAGAAACCATTGTCCATTAGGCCCCTCACAGAGGCTTCCATGACCAGCCTTTTGCAGATATAAATCCACCTTGCCCCGGGAAGTACACAGCGGATTTTGAGGATGGGTTTCATAGGGGCCAGTCAGGGTACGGGATCGGGCAACACTCACCGCGTGTTCATATTCAGTGCCACCTTCAGCACACAAAAGATAATACCAGCCATCCTTTTTATACAGATGAGGTCCCTCTACAAGTCCAATCGATGTCCCTTTCCAAATCTTATGAATAGGACCCACCAAGGTTTTGCTTTGTGGATCAAGTTCTTGTAAGAGGATTCCAGAAAATTGCTGAGACCCACTTCTTCTATAATCCCATTCCATATTGATGAGATACTTCTTTCCATCCGTATCGTGAAACAGAGATGGGTCAAAACCTGAACTATTGAGATATATTGGTTCAGACCAGGGCCCCTCAATATGTTCAGCAGTTACTAAATAATTATGAACATCCTTAAAGGGTCCGTCATTCCAGGATTTTACATCGGTAAAAATAAGCCAGAAAAGCCCATCAGACCAGGTGAGACAGGGAGCCCAGATACCGCCAGAGGGAGGATTCCCCGTCATATCGAGCTGACTTTTTCTGGTGAGTGCCTGCCCCACCGGTTCCCAATATGATAAATCCTTTGACCTGCTGATCTGGACACCGCCAAACCACTCAAATGTTGAGTTGGCAATATAAAACCACCCATCATGGTATAAAATGGATGGATCAGGATGAAAACCTTTTAAAACCGGGTTCTGTATACTATTCATAGATTTCTGCCTCCAGGATGAATTAAAAAGTTAACGAAGAGCCATCGGTTGATAAAATACGAAATCGATTGCGTTTAATACTATACTCCAAAATGTAATTGTTCGCAAGAACAATGTGCAACATTTGAGGTTGCTGTTTCAAAACTCCCCGAGTTTTGAAAGAGCCTCATTTAGAAAACCTTAAACCAGAGCCGGTTTCAGCTACAAAAAGTTTGATTGCATTGCTCAGAAGTCCATGTAATGTTGGGTATCTCCCTTTCAGGGATAAAATAAAAAATGGGCTGCCAGATAGGTCTGACAGCCCTGTAAGTTATTTGAGGTTTTTTGCAAAAGTCTGTTACTTTTGCAAAAACCTCATTTAGCTACTGTTTTTAATCACCCGCCGTAGACGGCGATCATAACGCCCGCTGCGATAGCGGTTCCAATAACACCAGCCACATTTGGACCCATGGCATGCATAATAAGGAAGTTACCAGGATCAGCTTCCAATCCAACCTTATTTGAAACCCGGGCTGCCATTGGGACAGCAGAAACACCGGCAGAACCGATAAGGGGATTAATCTTCTCTTTCAGGAACAGGTTCATGATCTTTGCAACAATAATACCTGAAGCGGTCGCTATTGCAAAGGCTAAGAGTCCCATGAATACAATGGAAAGAGAAGCGGGATTCAGGAACTTTTCGGGGGTCATCTGACTTCCTACACCCAGAGAGAGGAAAATAGACACGATGTTTAACAGCTCATTCTGCAAAGTCTTGGAGAGCCGGTCTACCACGCCGATCTCACGGATAAAGTTACCAAACATGAGACAGCCAATGAGGGGTGAAGCGGATGGAATCAGCAGAATGGAAAGTATGAAAACCGAAAGGGGGAAAAGCATTTTTTCCACCTTGGATACATGACGGAGCTGTTTCATCCGGATTTTCCGTTCCTCTGATGTTGTGAGGGCCCGCATGATTGGGGGCTGAATGACCGGTACCAGGGCCATATAGGAATAGGCTGCAACAGCCACAGTTGCAAGGAGGTGGGGAGCAAGTTTTGCTGCGATATAAATGGTTGTGGGACCATCGGCACCACCAATAATCGCTATCGAGCAGGCTTCTTTCATGGTAAAGTTAAAGCCTGGAATCAGATTAAATGCGGTTATTCCAAAGAGGGTTCCAAACACACCAAACTGGGCAGCTGCCCCTAACAGGGCAGTTTTCGGATTCGCAATGAGAGGCCCAAAGTCGGTTAAAGCCCCGATTCCCATAAAGATTATTAAGGGGAAGAACTCGTTCCCGACACCGGCTTCGTAGATAATATTCAGGAAGCCATGGGGAGCATCACCCATTCCGCCAAAGGGAATGTTCACAAAGACCGTACCAAACCCGATCGGAATGAGGAGCAGCGGTTCAAACCCTTTTGCAGCGCCAAGATAGATGATTACAAAGCCGACGATAATCATCAGCAGTTCCTGCCAGCCAAAAACGGTTGTTTTTTCGCCCGCAGGGGTAACCATATCTCGAGCATCATTAATAAAGGCCGAAATACCGGTTGTTTCGACAATATTCCTTGCAAAGGATGTAATGGAAATCCGGGGTATATTTTCGCTGCCCTTAATAATACCATCCGGATTGCTCCAGGATGCATAGCCCTGGGCAGGCCCTGTCTGATCAGCGCTTTGGGCTAATACGGTCCCCATAAAGGAGAACGCAAAGGCAACCGTAATTATGGCAAGCACAATGGCGGTTACCCGCTTTGGATTCTTATTCATAGTAAGCATATGGATAAATCCCCTATTTCAGTTCAGCAACAGGCTGATGGGCTGCCACCTGGGTCCCGGTGGATACAAGGAAATGAATAGAACCACTGCCGGTAGCCTTTATTTCCAGTTCCATTTTCATCGATTCGATGATCATGATCGTCTGGCCAGCGGACACCGATGCGCCTTCGTTCACGCTGTATTTAATAATGGTACCAGCAACGGGGGCTTCTACCACATGGCCGCCAGAAGGAGCAGCAGCTGCGGGAGCAGCGGGTGCTGCGGAAGCTGCGGGAGCCGCCTGGGGAGCTGCAGCGGGGGCGATAGCCATGGTGCCTTCAGGGCGGACCACAACGGTATAATCAGCGCCATTTACATTTACCACATACTTTGCAGCCTGGGCACCGCCAGCGGGAGCTGCAGCTGCGGCAGGAGCGGCCTTAGGAGCTTCGGGCTCAGCGGTGAACTTAACCGGGCCCTGATCCCGTTTCTTAAAGAAGTCGGGGGCAACCTTGGGGAACATGGCATAGGTGAGCACATCTTCTACTGCGACTTTTTCGGTGCCAAGCAGCTTTTTGGTTTCTTCCTCAAGTTTGGCGAATTCATTGGGAATGTCATCCGCAGGCCGATGGGTAATTTCCTTTTCCATTTTAAGGGCTTCCAGGGCCTTTTTAACAACCTCAGGATTCTTCGGTGCGGGGCATTTTCCATATTTTCCGACCAGAAGGTCCATGGATTCTCCGGTAAGTTTATTATAGCGGCCAAAGAGGACATTAAAGACCGCCTGGGTACCAACGATCTGGCTGGTGGGGGTAACGAGGGGCGGATATCCAAAGTCCTTCTGGACCACCGCAATTTCCTTCAGCACCTCATCAATCTTATCGGAAGCGCCCTGTTCCTTAAGCTGGCTTTCCAGGTTGGAAAGCATACCGCCAGGAACCTGGGACACGAGGATACGGGTATCTGCGCCAAGGAAACTGGATTCAAACTTTTTGTAGTTTTTTCGTACTTCCCGGAAATAGGCCGCAATATCGAGAAGCAGGTTAGTATCGAGCCCCGTATCATAGGGGGTCCCCTTGAAGATTTCTACCATGGTTTCTGTAGGACTGTGACTGGTTCCCATGGCGAGGGATGAGATTGTCGTATCAAGAATTTCAGCACCCGCTTCGGCAGCCTTGGCAAGGGTAGCGACAGACATACCGGTAGTAGCATGGGAATGAATTTCGATGGGGAGATCGACGGCCTTCTTAATTGCCTTAACAAGCTCATAGGCATCGTAGGGCTTTAAGAGACCTGCCATATCCTTGATACAGAGAGAATCCGCACCCTCTGCAGCCAGTTCCTTTGCCAGATCCACAAAGGACTGGATAGTATGGAAGGGAGTAGTTGCATAGGAAATTGCCGCCTGAACATGCTTGCCGGTTTTTTTAGCCGCATTGGTAGCGGCCTTAAAGTTCCGGGGATCGTTCACCGCATCAAAAATGCGGAACACATCCACACCGTTCTTTGCAGCCGCTTCAACAAATTTGGCTACCACATCGTCAGCATAGTGCCGGTAGCCGAGCAGGTTCTGGCCCCGGAGGAGCATCATAATCTTGGTATTGGGAAGAGCCTTTTTAAGCTGCCGCAGGCGTTCCCATGGGTCTTCATTTAAAAAACGGATACAGGAATCAAAGGTAGCCCCGCCCCATGCTTCCAGGGCAAAATAGCCTACCTTATCGAGCTGGGGACATATAGGAAGCATATCCGCGGTGGTCATACGGGTAGCAAGCAGGGACTGATGGGCATCCCGCAGAACAAGATCTGTTAATTGTACTTTAGCCATTTCTAACTCCTTTAATGTTACTGATTAGTTTTCCGATATTCATTCACTGCAGCAGAAATCGCTGCAACGACCGCGGCACTGTTTCCCGCAGCGGCGGCTGCTGGACTTGCCTGTGCTGATTGCCCTTCCTGAGCATCTATATCCCACCTGAGCGCCTTAATAATCCAGGCAACCAGGTTCATAAATAGGACTAGAATTATCAGGAAGCCGAAGACTACACCCATGCCGAGGAGGGTTAATACACCACTCTGCCCGAACATCTCTGCTATTGTCATAGGGCCTCCAAATTCATTGAATATTCAGTGTTATCGTACCAAAAATATCGGTTCTTGTTCAATAGACAAATTTATTTTGATTGTCACTGCCCTCCTTTTTTTACTGAGGCTCGTTTAAAACTCAAGGACTTTTGAAAGAGCAACCTTAGATATACATTTTGGGAGAATTGACAGGGCTTGCCCGAGAAGGATAATTCCTTTTATACTGAAACTGGAGGAAAACACTATGGAAAAGCAGGATATTATTAATAGAGCAAAAGATTATATACAGCATGAACAGGATGCCCATTTTAGAGCCGAGGTAGAGGAGCTCCTTAAAAAAGAAGACTGGAAAGAGCTGGAAGATCGTTTTTATCGTGACCTGGAATTTGGTACCGGTGGTTTACGGGGTGTTATCGGCGGCGGCTACAACCGGATGAATACGCTTGTAGTAAAGCGGGCAACCCAGGGTTTAGCGAACTATCTAAAGAAAGCCCTGCATGAGAAGGCCACCAAAGGAACACTATCCGCCGTCATTGCATACGACAGCCGCCGTTATTCTCCGGAATTTGCGGAAGCCACCGCTCTTATTCTGGCAGCAAATGGCATTACCACCTATCTGTTTTCCTCCCTGCGGCCTACCCCGGAACTGTCCTTCGCCATACGGACCCTTAAGTGTGATACAGGGGTAGTTGTAACCGCCAGTCACAACCCGCCCCAGTACAACGGCTACAAGGCCTATTGGAACGATGGATCCCAGGTCATAGAACCCCATGATGTGGGTATCATTGATGAAGTAAACAAGGTTACGACCATTACCGAAATGGGCCGTGAGGAGGCTCTTAAAAAGGGACTGCTTAAAATCATCGATAAGGAAATTGATGAACCCTATGCAGCCATGGTAAAGGGCCACCTCTTCCGCCCAGAGCTAATTAAAGAAAAGGCTAAGGAAGTTAAAATTGTCTACACCCCCCTCCATGGCACCGGAGCGTTCCATGTAGAAGGGGTGCTTGGCAGCCTGGGCCTCGAAGTAATCACCGTCCCGGAACAGAAAAAACCCGACGGCAATTTCCCCACCGTGTCCTACCCTAACCCTGAAGAAGCGGCGGCACTAAAAATGGCCCTGGAATTGGGAAGCAAGGTAAAAGCCGATGTGGTCATGGCCACCGACCCCGATGCGGACCGGTTGGGTATAGCCGTCCCCGATGCCAATGGAAACTTTGTTCTCATAACCGGAAATCAGCTTGGAACCCTGCTGGCAGATTACATCTTCCTTTCTCTAAAAGAAAAGGGAAAACTGCCGGCAAAACCGGCCATGATCAACTCGATCGTAACCACGGGCATGCAGAAACGGGTTGCCGCAAGCTATGGCGCAGAATGCTTTGAATGCCTCACGGGCTTTAAGTGGATTGCCGATGTATGGCGGAAAAGCGAAACCGATGGCAGGGGCTATACGGTCCTATTCGGCACCGAAGAAAGCTATGGATTCCTCATCGAACCGGAAGTCCGGGATAAGGACGGGGTTTCCGCAGCGGCCCTCACCGCCGAAATGACCCTGTACTGGCGCAGTAAGGGCAAGAGCCTCTTAGACCGGCTCAATGACCTTTACCTTCAGCACGGCTACTGGCAGGAAATCGGTATTTCCAAATACTTCCAGGGCCCCCAGGGACCATCCATTATGGCGGGTATCATGGCCGAATACCGGAAGAACCCTCCCAAAACTCTTGGTGGTATAAAGGTAAGTAAGGTCAGGGATATCCAGGAATCGGTATGGAAATATCCGGATCAGCCAGGGAAAACAGATCCAGTTGATCTGCCAAAAAGCAATGTGCTCCAGTTCTTCCTGGAAGATGGAACCATCGTCAGTGCCCGGCCGAGCGGAACGGAACCGAAGATTAAATTCTATGCTACCTGCTGCGCCGAAGTTGGCAAGGACGGATTGGAGGCAGCAAAAAAGGTTGTGGCTGGCAAACTTGCAGCCATAGAAAAGGATCTTCGCGCTGTCATTGGTGATTAATGGGTACCTACGATTGGGTCCGGGATCTCCTTTTCGGGGATCCCCCTTCTGGGTCTGAACGGCCAGTCTTTATCGCCTTTGACACGGAAACCACGGGACTGGAACCAAGGACCGACAAGATTGTAGAAATTGGGGCGGTTAAATTTGACAGCCTCGGTCCTATCGGGCGATTTTCGGTACTCATCAATCCGGGCATTCCCATGCCGCCTGAAGCCTCAAAGGTGAATGGCATAAGCGACGACATGCTTCGAAAACAGCCGCCCATGGAGGCGGTGCTCCCGGATTTTCTGCGCTTTATTGGCTCCGGGGTCCTGGTAGCCCATAATGCTCCTTTTGATGTATCCTTTATAAACGCCGCACTGGGTTTGTATTGGAAGCGTGCTGAAGCATGGGAAAATAGGACTACAGACCAGCTTTCTTTGCTTGAACCGGTAGCCCCTGAAGGAGAGGTACAGGTTGATGAATCTGCAACGCCCTGGAAGCCGCCCTTCCCTGCGCTGCCGAACAGGGTTGTGGATACGCGGATTCTAGCCAAGGAGCTGATCCCTGGGCGTTATTCCTATAAATTGCAGGACCTGGCTGAGTATTTACAGATTAAGGCCCTGGAAGCCCATCGGGCAGAGGACGATGCCCGGGTTTGTATGGAAGTCTTTTTAAAATGCGCCCAGCTGATCCCCGCTACACATCAGTAAAATCATTCAGCTGTTTCAGGTTCCTCAATTTAAATATTGCCTTTTCCTGAATCTGGCGCACCCGCTCCCGGGTAATTCCCAGGAGTTTGCCCGTTTCTTCCAGCGTGAGGGGGCCTTCCCCGGTAAGGCCAAAGCGAAGCTGGATAATCTTTACCTCCCGTTCGGAAAGGTGGGAAAGGACACTATCCAGGGTATCCTGCAAGGCCATGGCAAAAACCATATCAAAGGGGTCTTCCAGGGTCTCGTCCTTTATAAGGTCCGAAAGGCGGGTAACATTATCATCATCAACGGTGGTATCGAGGCTGGTGGTTTCCTGGGAAAGTTTTACAATTTCCTTAACCTTAGAGACAGGAACACCTAAATACTCTGAAAGCTCCTCATCGCTCGGGTCCCTGCCAAGGTCCTGGGTTAATTGTTTTGCAACAAAGTAACACTTTTTAATCGTATTCAGCATGTGGATAGGAATACGGATCACCCTGCCCTTATCGGCCAGACTTTTTATAATAGCCTGTCTGATCCACCAGGTCCCATAGGTAGAAAACCGGCATTTACGGGTATAATCGAAGCGTTCTACGGCCTCGATCAGGCCGATGTTCCCCTCATCAATCAAATCGAGCAAGGAAAGACCCCGATGCTGGTAATTTTTGGCAATAGAAACAACCAGTCTGAGGTTAGAGTTAATCATTTTATTCTTATAATGCATAAGGGAATTATCCAGCCGGGCTCGTTCTTTTTTATACTCAGGATCCTGCAGGTTTCCCTGAAACTGTGCATCCAGCTCTGCGATTTCTTCCCGAAGATGTACTATTTTCTCTCCGATAGCCTGTTCTTCCTCACCTGAAAGGAGGGGATATCTGGATA
>Ga0208824_1002692_pt1 | contig 13275 bp, 11 predicted proteins | sample AD_JPNTR3_MetaG_FD_184447 | JGI IMG/M metagenome (GOLD analysis project Ga0208824, IMG submission 184447) | Active sludge microbial communities of municipal wastewater-treating anaerobic digesters from Japan - AD_JPNTR3_MetaG (SPAdes) (version 2) | ecosystem: Engineered > Bioreactor > Anaerobic...
CTTTCTATTAACGCTGTAACCAGCCCTCCCCAAAGTCCTCACGACACAGAATTTATTCGACTATAAATTGCTTAATCCCCCTTTATCCGTGTCTGAATTCTTGGGGCCATTATAGAGGGGCCTTCACTCATCGCATCTGTCTTTTGCTCTCAGACCATAGATTGGAGATTCAACAGGATTCCATAACGTCCAGGAATTGATCAGCTATATTTTTGATGGTATGGTGTCTCTCCACGTATGCTCTACCGTTTTCACCGTATTTTTTTCCTATCGTATCCATGTTATTGTAAATGTATTTAATAGCGTCAGCTAGTTCTTTCGGGTCACACGGCTTTATGGTGATGCCGCATTCCGCTTTATCTATTAGACTATCCCTAACACTCGAGGCAAAAACTATGGGTTTTCGGGCTGCCATATAATCGTAAAACTTGTTTTTGCTTATCCCATACTCAAATGCTTTTCTTTCCATAAGACCACAAAATAGTATCTTAGATTTTCTCAGTATCAGCGGTATAAAATCTCGAGGCTGTGCAGGTATCATCACCACATTTTTCAGGTTTTCTTCATCTATTATCTCGGCCAAATTTTTCTCTTCACTACCGCTACCTACTATTACTAATTTCATATCACCTATATCTTTCAGGTATTCTGCTGCCTGCACAAACGTAGGCAACCCCTCACTTTTAGATAATGAGCCTGTATATGTAACACAAAAACTGCTGTTTAGTACTTTGATCAATTCTGGATCTAGTATTTCTTCATTTAAGTCTGTATTCTTGTCAAATTCATCTATGTCAAGACCATGCGGGATGTGATGTACTTTCTCCCTGTCAATATTGAATTTTTCTCCCATGTACTCATAAGCAAATGGTGCTGTAGTTACTATGGCGTCGGCCAGATTATAGTATTTCCTTTCCAGTGCTTCAAAGTACTTAAATACTAACGTCCTCTTCAAGCCTTCGAAATCCTCATACATACTAAGAGGCCATAGATCTCTAACTTCGACTATGAATTTTGCATTATATTTCGTGCTAAGCCTGTGACCTGCAACCCAAGCTAATGGGTGGACTGAAGATGCTATAATCACATCAGGTATATAACCAAAGCCATCTAGCTTGGATGCCTTCATCATATAATCATAGTAATTGATGAACCTACCGACATTATTTGTATATGCAGGTTTTGTTTTTAGTCTAATGAAGTTAAAGTTATCATTAAACCAGGATATGTTTACATTTTCGGGAGTGCTATAGTTGCGTTTAGAGCTTATGTAGGACGACGCCACAACTGAGATTTTATTGCCATGTTCCGACAAGAATCTAGCTAATTCATAATGGCGACCGCCACCGCCCGTATCTGGCGCTCCTGCATGATGATTCAGAATAATAATGTTATACTTTCTCTTCTCATCCACTCTCACGTTTCACCTGCTTATCACGTAGGTTTTCTTGGTTTATTTATTGTAACCTTGAATTCACCCTAATCTCAATTCCACATAGGCTTGTGTAGATTCAATAGTCGCTGGAGTGTTTGATAAAAAATCTTATGAGAGACACTCAACTCTCAATCACTCTCCAACACCTAAGCGCTTTACTCTATAACCCTCATCATCCCATCGAGAATCAAAGAATCCTCGGGTGTCAAAAATCCACGGTAGCTCTTCATCAGCAAGATTCTTAACGTTCTGAGGTGTAAGCTGAGACTTATATACATCATGATCAGTAAGCAAAATCAAGGCATCTGCTTGCTGAATAACTTCCTTCAACGACATTTTGGCAAATCGTTCAATGTATGGGTCGTGGATAATCACGTCATAGCCCCGCTCTTGAGCAAGGCAAGCAATTTCCAATGATGGGCTTTCACGTTCATCTCCAACGTTAGCCTTGTAAGATGCCCCAAGTATTCCTATTGTATGTATTCGCTTCCCCATACCTTTTGCCTCTTGTAATAATGACTCAAGACTGTCCAAGACATGGTATGGCATGCAGGAGTTAATGTGTCTGGCTAATCTAATGAGCTGTGCTTCTTCAGGGGCTGATTGAATGATAAAATGAGGATCTATTGGAATACAGTGCCCTCCAACCCCTGGGCCTGGTTTAAGAAAGTTTACCCTAGGATGACGATTAGCAAGGCTTATGGCTTCAAAAATGTCTATGCCTAGCCTTTCTGCTATTACCGCAAATTCGTTTGCCAGGGCAATATTTACATCCCGGAATGTATTCTCCATGAGTTTTACAGTCTCTGCAGTTGTTGAATCAGTGCCGATTACATCCCCAGATACGAAACTCTTGTAGAAGGCAACTGCCCGTTCAGTTGCCTTGGCATTCATCCCTCCAACTATCCTGTCATTATGCTTTAGCTCATGCAGTATATTCCCAGGGAGTACGCGCTCCGGAGCATGAGCTACAAAGATATCCGAAGAGCAATCTAACCATGCTTCTCTTTGCAGTATGTTACACACAACACTGGCAGTAGTGCCTGGCGGTACAGTCGACTCCAAGATAACAAGATTCCCTGGTTTAACGAAAGGAGTTATCGAACGTGTAGCATCTTCAACATATGAAAGATCTGCTTTGAAGGGCAGCTCTGTATCCCAAAAGTGCAACTCCATCGTTGCCGCTGCCTGGTATGCTCCAAGGTACGTTGCTCTGTTCTCGTCTGTATCGTTCTTCTCGCACGCTGAGACTCCATGTTCTGAAGGAGTCTCATGTGTTACGAGCTTCTTATTTATCAGCGGAGTAGGCACAGCTAGTATGAATATATCCGATTCTTCAGGGTGGCTAGATACACGGAGGTGGCCGGATGAGTGTACGCACTTTGCCAGATCTGCAAGTCCATCCTCGTTTACTATATGCAAACCACCGTTGTTTAACGTTTCTATCAAGTCAACGTTAACATCAACACCTACTACTTCGTGACCTGCATCTGCTATCACACAGGCTGTTGGAAATCCTATGTATCCTAATCCAATTACGCATACTTTCATATCCTCATTGCCGTCCTTTCCCCGTCACACCTCTGTCACCATTCTCAGCCGAGTCAGACGAGTAAGCAAGTATATAGTCTAGGGAGCCCACTCCCCAGTCCTCTAAAATAGAGTTAACGTCATCATAAGATAGAGGCGTCAGCAACTCATTATCTGATGCAGGCTTCAACATAGTAACAAATAATGCTGGCTCGCTACTAGAAACATTCATTTGATAGGACCACGCAGGAAGCTTCTCGCCATAGTAGAGTGATTGCCAGCCTCGCTTGTTTTTCTCATCCGCCCTTACCCATGTGGCTGAAGCCTCATGCGAACACCCTGTCTTAAGCGAGACTTTCTGTCCTTCTATGCGTATCATTGCTCCCCATTCATTTCCACGGAGCGCTAGATCATCGACTAGCCAATGAAGAGTGTATTCGTGTTTCTTGGTGTCTCCGAATAGATAATCAACAATAACAAGAGTGCATTCCCGCAAAGCAATGAATCGTCGGTGTATTACCGGGCTGTATCCATAGTGTTCGCCCATGAAGATATAGGCAGATCCTTTCGGGCCAAACTCCAGGGTCTTGCCTTGAACCCAATCGATCCACATGAAGCGACTTCCTTTTTTCATCTGATCACGGCCATCGACGCTAATAGTGTTATGTGATCGTGTGCTACTGAAACAACCCGCCCAACCTTCACCTGGATTATATGAATATGAACCAGGATCGACCAGTATATTATACCCCCCATACCGCACATCTAAGTGAAGCATGTCAGGCTGTCCAGGTCTATGGCGGGGCTCACCACAACGTATCATGGCAACCAAGTCTTGGTTTCGAAGGACGTAGTATCCTCCTTCGGGAAACGCAACATACGGGGGTTTTTCTTTTGTAATCGTCACAACAGATCTCTGTCCATTGGTACTACTTTCACTGTTACTGCATTCTGCATATGATTCTGGCCCACGAAACCACACAGCTTCTTCGACCCACGGCCCCGCTTCGTAAATAGAACTGCCATCCAACACTTCGCTAAGCGCATTCAATGATGGTCTATAGTCTAAATAATCGCAAGACGACAGAGGGAAAATCAGGGCTCCGTCATTCGACCCATAGTTAGGCAATCTGCCTGTATCTTTATCTTGTAAGCTCCATAGAAATGATAGAAGCTTTCTGAAGCGCTCATTTGTTTGCTCGGGGAACTCATGTCCATTTGCCCTGGCTATTTGTGTACACCAAGTAAATAACTGAACAACTAATCTTGCATAGTTAGTAGAATGCTGCACATAAGTGCCATCAGAGTATATTTGCCATATAGCCTCGGAGATAAAATGTTCAAAACCCTTGCGCCTCCACCTGCCTGTTTCTGGGAGAAATGGCAGCATCGTACCGATAGTAAACATGCCGGCAGCTTCGCTAAGCGAATGGTTGTTTCTAACACATCTTAGAGCATACCAATGATTTCTCTCAATGTGCCACGCATTGTACCACAGGTATTTCAACATAAGTGCTATTCTATCCTCTGTAGTGGCTTTACTGTGCATAAATGCGTACAACGCAAAGAGCCATGCAAAGCTTCTTATTGCTATCTCTTGGCCGCAGCGCCAGTTAGGTCCGAGCTCTGTAGGGTTAGCTTGTACCCATGACTCAAACTGAATCCAGAAGCCTTCTGGATACTTCTCATCACCAGTTAAGGCGTATGCTCGCACAAAATAGAACGCCTGAGGGAATCTCGAAGCCTCCCAAACATACTTAATGTCGCCTATATCCTCTGCTAAATCTGGAATATGAGTCCAATGTAGATCAGTAGAATGCTCTACTTCGCTAACAGGGTTCAAGAGCCAGTTAGGCGGACAACCTAAATCTGCCTGCCACTTACTAAAGAACAGTATCTTACCGTCTAGTGCGTCATTGGCAATCTTAATTACTTGCTCGGGCATACCTATATGCTGTGCATAATTAGACAGTTCCGTTTGCAGAAAGAAGCATGACTTACAATCATGCCACTTATCAATCAACCAAGAATCCAGGTTATTTTCATTCACACCTAGACTCTTAGATAGCAAACTATCAACCGACTGAGGTCTGAACCTGCGTTCTAAGATTCCAGTTCGCAAAGAAACCTCATACAGCCCCCGCCACCATACCCAGGAGAGGCCGGCTTCACTGATTATTTGTGAAATATCCTGTAATTGCATATGCTCACTTCCGTGGTATTATGAGGTGGTCTACATACCCATCAATTCTAGTGTTTTAGACGTTCTGATATTTGAGAATAGATAGAGAAAGTCTCCAAGAGATTCGAACGACAGCTTACACCCTACCTCAGCACACTGATGATGGGTACTTAGTCTCTTATTTCAACCCCTTTAAATTAATAAAAACATCTCTTAGGACTTCCTGTCCGTGAATAAACTCAATTATTCCGTACCCAAATAGTTTCTCCGGTAACAAATCTTTCACCCATTCCCCTGCTTCTTTCCATGTTTCGCCGTCAGTCGAGCTATATACTATTGCTCGGTGTTTTTTCCTTCTCTCTATAGTAGTTGCGAGAAACATGCGACCTTCACTATTAACCGCCGCATAGTACGCAGGTCCAGATATAGGTTGGATTCGCTCTAGAACGCCTCTACGTCTATCATATCTGTAAACATGGTTTTGCTTGTAAGGGCAATCTGAACCCCAATAGAAATAATCGCCCTTTTGTAGAAGGCTAACAGCTCTCCAGTCCTGACTACCGCACCCTATTGTCTCCAAGACACCTGTGCCTAAGTCATAACTATATATGCCACTCTCACTGTCTCTATCTCCAGTTCCGATGATAATCTTCCTTTGCTCAAAAACGTCCTGTTGAATGAAATGTATGTGACGTTTGTTCTTCAGGGACAACAAGACCTGCACATCACCTTTATATGGATCAAATTGACAAACGCTAACCGGTTCTCTGTTAGGATTGCCCCAGTAGTCCCCATATATTACATGATTGTCTTTTTTTAGAACGCCTTGTCTCAAGGGTCTGCTACCCTTCTCTATTTGCACTTCCACCATTAGTTGCTTTTGATGAAAAACCAAGAATCGCTTCTTAACAACGACAACAATCGTTTCATTATCAACAGGAATAATATTATGAATACCATTGCGCGTTAACCTATTGTACATTCTAAGGCGTGTCATCTGAGAATTATTGATTCGCGAGTACTCATACCACGTACTACCCAAATCAGCGCTCCTAAGTATCCGGTTGCCTCTAGAGCCCCATAGGTGAACCCCATCATAACAGTGATAGTCTACCTTTCCAACAATGAACGTCTCATTCAGCAAAATCACCCTTTATCTTTTCTTTGGAGCATAAGGATACATTGTTCTCCCTTTCCGAGCATTCTCAAGCATGTATTCCATACATTTTCTGCTCGAAACTAATTCAATCGGAACCTCATTGATGTTCTCTTTTATGAAAAGGCCATTCGTTGTCCATTGTCTCTGAAGCTGTGATTTCGCAATGAACAACTGCGATTTGGATAGGTCCGCCTTTCTCACTCTAGCCCTGTCAATCAAATTGCCATTCTTCTTAATGACAACGTCATGTTCTTCGAAGAAGTCCTTAACTGGAAAGCTGCTATCCAATACATCTTCCGCTACATGTTTTATAGTGGCCCTTCCAATTGCAGTCACACCAATACATAGGACCTTCCCATCCATAACACAAAATCGATAATATGATGAATGCGTCCCGTAAGGTATTTCTCGCCTTAGCGATATAGTCTGGCTGCCAACACTCTGTAGTCCAGTACGTCCGAGGCTATTTTGTAGAGCTCTCTGCGCTTCTTCTCTAACGTATCGGGATTACGGACCACGTATCTTAATAGAGCCTCAATATCTTGCCTTGACTCTATATAGAACGCGCTATCCCCGAGTAGTGCCTTGTGGCTCGAATATGGATACAGCGCTACGGCACTCCTACAGCAAACCGCATTCTGCATGGTAGCAGACTGTGAGCCAGGCTGCATATATAGGTCAGATGCACACAGATAGTTGAACAACTCATCACTACTCTTCCAACCAAGGAATCTTATCCTGTTATCTGATGCTACCAATCTTTCCACCTTCGCCCTTATGTCCTCATGCAAGGAACCTATTAGTATGAGTCGGAGTCTATCACTTAGGACTCCCGTGAATGCCTCCAGCACTTCTTCTGTACGCTTATCTTTGTTCATTTTGCCGGTATGAACGATCAGTATATCTTCTTCCTCCAGGCCTAACTCGTGTCGAGTTTTATTACGTTTCTGAAGCCTAGTCTTCTCTTCAAAGACTACGCCACCTAGCGGGAAAAACTCTATCATATGATCGGGGATGTTGTACATCACCTTCAAGAACTCACCCGTCTCATGTGTTATATAAAACACCTTATCAATCTGAGGTAATGCCTTCTGTATGAGATGTCTGTAAAACATCTTATGCAGTACTTCCCTAGACAGCACATTCCTAGCGGAATTATGCCGATCGTCATGGCAATTAACATAAAACTTAACTGCAGGGTTGTTTTCCTTGTACTTACTGGTTGTCAAGACCTCATACGAGCACAGATTCGACTGAAATATAATATCGGGCCTTTGACTTTCAATAATCTCATACAAGCCCTCGACAGCTCTTACTTTCCGGGATACGAATTCACCCATGATATTCTTGTAGCCCTTTCTTATCAACCGAATGCCGTTGTTCAGCAACTTGTCCTCTTCCCCCGTCTTGGTAAGAGTCCCATTCACAAACTTATAGCAGCCTGCAACAATAGCAACTTCATGCCCATCGGCTCTTATCTGCTTAGCTAGCAAGTTGTCTTGATAAGTCATTCCCTCTGTAAAATTTTCGCCGAACGTAATGAAAAGTACTCGCACGAACTCCCTCCTAGTAGCCAATGCAAAGCCAACTTATGCAGTCTCAGTCATAGACACGTATACGAAAATGGCCCCCGTTGTCAAGACACAGTTTTGAGTTTCTTAAGCAATAGGTGACCGAATGGGATAGTCGGGATCCGAACTACGCACATAGCGACCGGAAACCCTCCCCGGCATAGACTTCAGCAGGAGTACGATCGTCCAGAGACCGGTGAGGTCTCCAGTTGTTATAAAAATTCACAAAGCCGGCTATCTCCTGCCTTGCTTGCCTTGGGGTAATGTACTCCTTAGGGATCTACATTCCGCAACAGGTAGGGATAGACCTTATGGTTTCGTTTGCTGAGGTTAGGACCCGGATAAATCGCTGTAATACCCATCTCCCTCATATATCTCTGGATCCGCTTTCTATTAACGCTGTAACCAGCCCTCCCCAAAGTCCTCACGACACAGAATTTATTCGACTATAAATTGCTTAATCCCCCTTTATCCGTGTCTGAATTTTCGGGGCCATTATATATCGCCTCCCCGGGTACAGTATAGCAGGTAGCAATAATATGGCACAGCCTTAGCGTATCAATGGACAGTGATTTTATTACCCTAAGAAATACTACTGAGCTCTCCTATCACTATTGATTCTCAGCTCACCTATTCATACTCTATTCCATTGTCTTCACACCACTCAATTGCTATTGTTCTCAACGCTTCATCCCGGTACTCATACCAATCTTGTTCAAGATTATATTTCCTAATGTTGTTCTTGAATCTACGAAAAGCACCCTTTCCCTTAATTGAATAATACATAATATCTCTCAGTTTGTCGTTCTCCAAAGACAAACAGAATCTTTCCATGATGCGATATTCATGTATGTCAAACTCTGAAGGCAACGGAATCCATGAATTCCCGTACAATACTTCCCTAGCCATCTCGATATCCTGTTGCTGCCAATCAGGGAAATTGTCAATTGGTTCTTCATCTTCTACAGCTCTAAAGTCATCATCTGAAACGCTTACTATCTCTTTAGTCTCCTTATTAAGGAAAGAACTTCTTTCATCAAGCTGAAAAGCTATCTCCTGTACTATCAAATCCAGCTTAACGCGACTAACCACTTGTTCTTACCTTCTTTCTAGGATCGGTTTTTCTCTTTCAATAGTTCCATCTCAAGAAATATTAGACCTCCAAAAACTTATCCCTGCCTCTACAGTATTCGGCCTGTCGTCTGACCTATGGTATCCGTAACGCATCTGTCGTAACGTCTCTTCTGTCAACATCAAGAAAATAAGAGTGTAAACGCTATCATCTTAAGCGGAGCGGGTGTCAGACATCGCCGGGCCCCAGTGACACTTCGATTAATGGCTGTTCTTGTTTCGGGGCGTTATTCCTCTCAAGCAAGTCACTAATTGTGGTTGAGGGCTACAGTTAGCATATCCTTTCGCTCGGTGGGATTCATGAACATGGTAGATAGATCGTCCCAGGCTGAGAGTACGCTTCATCATGGCACGTCCTTACGTCCTTCCCGTACCTGTCCAAGCGCCATTAGGACTGGACAGACTCGACACGACTTACATAACGGGTAATCAGTTGATGGTCCTCATCGCCTCAGTCGCATTGCTCATCGTTGCATGGTTCCTGATTAACAGGACGCGTCTCGGCTTGGCATGGCGAGCCACTCAGCAAGACTTCGAGACCGCGTCTGCCTTCGGCGTCAACCAAGACTCATGCGGATATTCGTAGATAAGGTGTTTGTTGCACTCAGTGAACTGAACCGCCGCGGAGTCAGCATACTACTTGTGGAACAGAACGCAAGGAAGTCGTTGTCTACTATGTCCAGGGGGTACGTACTGGAAACCGGGAGGATATCGCTTGAAGGAAGCTCGGAAGAACTGAAAAGTAACCCTGAGGTGCAGAGGAACTTGTCCTAATCCCCGTGGAATTTCAGTGGCGTAGTATTACGCTGTTTTCCTTTCATTTGCTACCTGATCCTCTTCGTCGACGTTAGTCAGCCTCTGAATTTCGGAGATTAAGACACCCATGGAACGGTAGCCTGCTATGCGATTGGTGCGGTTCTCCGCATCAAGTAAAGCTACACATACCCAACGCCGGACCATAGTACCGTTTTTCCAATTCTTCACGTTCCTGATACCTTTAGCAACCACGCTGAAGGCGGATTCAATAGTGTTTGTTGAGCGTAGACCTCTCCTAAGTAGGCCGGGTATGTTTAACCTTAGAATGGTTACCGTCTCTTCCAGACCTTCACGTAAGCTTGATGCCGCATCCGGGTATTGAGTCTCAAGGCCTATAGCCAGACTATCAAGCTCTCGTATTGCCTCCTCGGCAGTCTCAGAAGACCAGGCTTTTCTCATTACCCTTTTCACCCAATCACGCTTGTGTTTAGGTAGGTAGTCCATGACATTACGAGTCTTATGGACCTGACACCTTTGAATGATCACCTGTTGCCCAAATACATCCTTTAAGGCTTTCCTTAAGGCCTTAGAACCATCTATTGCTGCCAATAGGCCTTGCTCATACTCTAGCCCTCTATCGACAAGATCGGTAAGCAGATCTCGGCACACTTGGGCGTTTTCTGTAGAACCAATGCGGACTCCCATGATAATCTTATGCCCGTCTTTGGTAATACCCATGACTACTATGGCCGTATAATCGCCCAAAACAATACCGTCAATCATAAGGACAGGTATGACTTCCTTGTCAAACCTGCGCCCTAATACCTTTTGAGCCTCTTTGGCACTGGCCTTGATAAAGCGTTGGCTTATGGTGCTTTTTGATGTACCCGATGTTTCTGCTATATCACTGTAATCCTCAATTCCATTCCGGTAGTCTCTGGTAGACAGGCCATGCAACATACGGTTTAAGGCTGCTTCTAAGAGATCATCATCACTTGCGAACGCTTCATAACTTGGAATGGGTAGTTCCCCTCCGGTTTCAACCGACCTTACCCTGGGACGTTTAACCGCAAGGCGTTGATTACCCATGGGAACCGTTGTGTCCTGAAAACCATGGCGATAAGCCTTCCGGTTAGGATCATGCTTTCCCTTTGGGCCTGCCATAGCTTCAACATCCTGATCCATTAGTGTTAGTAGTGATTTGATTCCAACTGCCATACAAAAGCTGCTGAATCGGCCTTTCACAGCCTGCTGCAAATCTGATAAGGTAAGCTCCTCTACCGGCAAATGCGAACTATAATCCTTTGTCGATTCAATACTCTCCCTATGATATACTTTCATTGGCGGTACCCCCCGATATGGTATTTGGTTTTTGACCTAACCCATTATGCCATAACTGGGCTAGGAACCGCCACTTCAAATTCCACGGCTAACGGGACATCCTCTTCTTAATTTCAGTCATCAGCAACTGTCCTAGACCTTTTCCACGTGCCTCTTCATAGACAAATAGAGAGTTAATTGACATTCTCTTTTCGTCAATAAACATCTTTTCATAGCACCAAATATAGCCGTATAGTCTACCCTTTTGTGTTGCTCCGACAAAATATGTATTACCCTTCTTCAAATTTTCTTCTAACTCAAGGATGTCTTGCTTAACATAATCTCTATTAGGTTTCTTTTCGGGATAATGAAACTCATATATGTTTTCCAATTGCATATTGATAATCTGCTCCAAATACCTATCAATATCTGTCCATTCAAAGCACCTTATTTCACAATTCATAAAATTGCTTCTAGCTTGTGTATTACAGGTCATTACTCTCACCCCAGCTACTCAACATCAATCGTTATTAGCTCCTTTATATGTTCCAATCTAGATTTCATTTCATCTAAAGATGTAAACTCAAGAAAGACTATCCCTAAGAGTTTCTCAGCATTATCAAATGTCTCTACTCTCTCTCCCACTTGCTTGTCCATGTCTACCTTGAGTATGTTTTTTCTTATGCGTTCGTTGTATGTAATTCCTCTTAAGATCCCGCTCCTGTCAGAATGTAAAACATAGGTTGACATGTACTTTTCTTTACCGTCATATCCTAAGCTAATATTCTCTGCGCCTAAAGACGCTTCAATATTGGCCTTTATCAAGTCAACTCCAGTTGCAGCTTCTAAAACCTCCGGTATTTTGTTTCCTCCGTTACGCGGGTTCATTTCAATAACGAACAATTGGTTATTCTTATCAAACATCAATTCTAGATTAAACGGCCCAACTCTAATGTTCAGCAAATCGATTATTGCTTGAACTGTCTCCTGAATAACGCCAAATTGATCATGACTAACGAATGATGGATAGCTTGTTCCTACAGGAACAAATTCACTTACCGCATTATCTCGCATAGAATTCATTAATCCCCAAAACGCTACTTCTCCGTCTAAGACAAACATGTCTCCACCGATCATGTAGTCGTGAGTTCTTTCTATGTATTCCTCTATCATTACACGCTTTACTTTTGAAAACCCCAATGCCGTGTCGAATGCCGGTTCCAATTCTTCAACTGAGTGTATCCGGCTGACTCCTCTGCTTCCAGATGAATCTACAGGCTTAACCATTAGCGGAAATTGAAAGCCAGATATCTTCTTTGCAGCCTCTTTGTAGTCCTTCGTATCGTATGACTGAGGGCAATTGAATCCATTCTCTCTCAGAAAATTTCTGAATAGATCTTTGCGAGACAGAGTGACAATTGATTCATATGGATTTGATAATAGCCCCAGTTGGTTTCCTACGTACGCGCATGTTGGCATAGCAGGTTCTGAATTCGTGATTATTCCATCTATATTTTCTTTCCTTGCGACATCCAAAACCGCTTCTTTATCCAAGGTGCTGACACAATGAAAAACATCAACATATTGTTTTCCGATATTATCTTCTAGATAATCACAAAGCACTACATAATGTCCTTGTCGCTTCGCGCATTTAATGAGAGGCATTTTATAATGCTCCCGAGAATTGAGACATGAAAAACGTGAAGGAACCGAATATAATGAAGCCATGAAAAGAAAAAAGAATGCCTATAAAGCTGAATTTAAATCTAAAGTTGTGATGGAGCTACTTACTGGCCAGTTGACACTCAATGAGCTTGCTGCGAAATATCAAATTGCCCCCTCGACTTTAAGCGGTTGGTACAAGCAGTTTCAAGAAGGAGCAGCCGAGATATTCCGGCGAGGACCCTCAGAACAGGAAAAGATTTTAAAAGAAAAGGAGCAGGAAATTGCGGTATTGCAACAAAAAGTGGGTCAACTCATCATTGAGCGGGATTGGCTCAAAAAAAAATCTGACGAAATCTTTGGCCCCGACGGACCGCATCAGACTCGTTTCCCTCGATAACAGGGAGATATCTGTAAAGAGGCAGTGCGAGCTTGCCGAAGTCAATCGGAGCAGCGTTTATCGTAAGCAGAAGGAACAGACTAACCCTAGCCATAATGAATCCCAGGAGAATCTTGACATCATGAGAAT
>Ga0208824_1002701_pt1 | contig 13221 bp, 12 predicted proteins | sample AD_JPNTR3_MetaG_FD_184447 | JGI IMG/M metagenome (GOLD analysis project Ga0208824, IMG submission 184447) | Active sludge microbial communities of municipal wastewater-treating anaerobic digesters from Japan - AD_JPNTR3_MetaG (SPAdes) (version 2) | ecosystem: Engineered > Bioreactor > Anaerobic...
TTGATTGTTAAAACGATATACCAATAAGTCGTCTACAATTCCACCATTTTCATATAACATTGTAGAATATTGAACTTTACCATCAAAGAGTTTTGTAACATCATTAGTAGCGATATAATTTACAAATTTTTCAGCTTCGGGGCCTTCAACAAAAAATTCCCCCATATGAGAAACATCAAAAACTCCGGCGCTTTCTCTAACAGCTTTATGTTCTGTAATAATAGATGAATATTGAACTGGCATTTCATAACCAGCAAAGTCAACTAATTTTGCACCGTGATTTTTGTGTGCTTGATTAAATCTTGTAGTTTTCATTTTTTACTCTCTTAACTATTTAATTTTTTCCAATCTGCTAAAAATTTTTCTAAACCGATATCTGTTAACGGATGTTTAAATAAATTCATAATTACATTATAAGGCATAGTTGCTACATCAGCGCCCATTAAAGCAGCTTCTACCAAATGCATAGGATGTCTTATACTTGCAACTAAAATTTGAGTTGCATAACCGTAATTATCATAAATTTGCCTTATTTGTGCAATTAATTCCATTCCATTATGGCTTATATCATCTAATCTACCAACAAAAGGACTAATATAAGTAGCTCCAGCTTTTGCGGCAAGCAATGCTTGTGATGGTGAAAAACATAATGTTACATTTGTCTTTATTCCCTCTTGTGATAAAGTTTTTACAGCTTTTAGTCCTTCTTTGATTAATGGAATTTTTATTACAATATTTTTATGAATTTTTACCAATTCTCTTGCTTCCTTTAAAATACCATCATAATCTGTAGAAATTACTTCTGCACTAATAGGACCGTCTATAATTTCGCAAATTTTAAGAATATGGCTTTGAAAATCTTTAGCACCTTCTTTTGCTACTAAAGAAGGATTTGTAGTTACTCCATCAACTAATCCTATATCTGCTGCATCTTTGATTTCGTTCAAATTTGCAGTATCAATAAAGAATTTCATTTTGTATCTCCTATATATTTATTGTTAATATTTTCAGAATATAAAATTAACAAATTAATACTTTATTTACAAATTATATGTTTCAAAAATTAAAAAACTAGTAATTGATTTTATTAAATATTTTTAATATATTTGCGGTAAATAAATTTGAAAAATATGCAAGAACAAATTAAAACAATACAAGAAACTAAAGAAGAAACAAAACTTTCTCTACCTTTCTCAGTTATTTTATTTAATGATAACTTCCACACTTTTGAAGAAGTTATATTGCAACTTATCAAAGCCCTAAAATGCTCTGCACAAGAAGCATTTCAAAAAACCTTAGAAGCACACAATAATGGTAAAGCTAAAGTATATACTGGAGAACTTTCCAATTGCCTCAATGTCTCGTCGATACTTGAAGAGATTGCACTTAGAACTCAAGTAGTATCTGAAGAAATCTAATTTATCTATTTGTATATTCTATTGTTATAAGTTGATTATTAACATTTATTTTATTAACTGCACCGTAATTTTGTTCAATTCTAAAAGAATTTTTTAAATCAATTCCTAATATAATTGAAAAAATTATTCTTATTACTCCGCTATGTGCAACTATAGCTATTTTACTTTCGTTTAAATTAAGAATATTTTCCCAACCTTTTTTTACTCTTTCATACATTTGCTTATAAGATTCTCCATTTGGTGGAGTTTTATTTATAAAATCGGTGCACCAATCCATAAATTCACCATTGGTTAACTCACTATAACTTTTCATTTCCCAATCACCAAAATTAATTTCTAATAGTTTTTGCAAAATGATGTGGTTTTCATTTTGCAAAAACTTACCTAATTTGTAACATCTTTTTAAAGGACTTGAATAAATTCTATCAAAATAAAAAGGAATAATATTTTTTATTCTTTCTGCCTCTGAAATAAATGTATCTGCAACATCAAGATCTGTTTGACCGTAACAAATCCCTTTTTCTACTTTTGGTGTTGTGTGTCTTATTAAATAAATCTCTTTCATATAATCCTATTTATTAAATAAATTGTTGTAATTATTGTAATTTCTGTAAGTTGCTGAATTGCTCCTAAGCAATCACCTTTATAACCGTTAATTTTTCTCTTAAAGTATAACATTAAATAAATCCAAATTACATTAGATGAGATTATTGCTATAAACCAGTATCTATCGACAAAATAAAAGCCTAAAGAAATTATGATAAAATAAAGTATCACTAAAAAAAATGGTATATCGCCTTTTCTGAATAGCGTTTTTGAATTGTTATTTGTATCCTCAACATAATTTAGGAATTTGATTGTTGGAAGTATGTAAAATCTGCTAAGTACTGGTGGCAATAAAATTGCGTAGGTGATATTATAATCAATTTTGTAATAAATTATAACTTTAATTGCAATGCTAAAAATTAAAGCTATTGCGCCAAATACTCCAATTCTGCTATCTTTTAATATTTCTATAATGTGCTGCTTATCTTTACCACCACCAAAAGCATCAAAAACATCAACAAGCCCATCTTCATGTAAAGCCCGTGTAATAAAAATGTACATAAAAATAAAAATTAGTACCGAAAATAATTTATCTTTAAAATAATAATAAAGTAAATTGTAAAGTAAAAGATTAAAACTTCCTATAAGCAAACCAACTAAAGGTAAATATCTTATAGAATTGTGTAGTTTTGAATAATTTTTAATTTTTATAAATGGTAAGTATAATCTTGTAAAAAAAGTTATACTTAAATAAAAAGTTTCAATTTCACTAAAAATTTTTTTTATCATCTTTCAATACCATCGCGAGCAAGTATGCCATCGTTAAAATAATGTTTAATTTCTTTCATTTCTGTTACTAAATCTGCAATTTCTATTAGTTCCTCAGGAGCATATCTACCAGTCAATACTAAATCTTTATTTAAATTATCTTTATAAATGTTAAAGAAAAACTTAAGATCTTCTAATGTTAGTAAATTGTATTTTAATGCAATATTTACTTCATCCAGTACAACAAGCATGTAATCATTTTTTTCAATTAAATCTTTTATCTCCTTTAATCCATTTTTTATAAGTTGTATATCTTCATCATCAGGATCACGGGAAATAAAACAACCTTTGCCATACCTTTTATACTCTATGTTTAGGATAGTTTTTAAAATTTTTATTTCGGAATATTCCATATCTTTAACAAATTGAGTAAATAATACTTTTTTCCCATAACCAGCTGTTCTTATAGATAAACCTATTGCAGAAGTAGTTTTACCTTTACCATTTCCTGTATAAACATGTATCATATTTTATCCTTTTATTTTAATTGGAATACCCGAAACCATAAAATAAGCTATATCAGCCTTTTTTGCAATAAATTGATTTACCCAACCCTGTAATTCTACAAATTTTCTTGATAATTCATTAGTTGCGTGCAATCCCATACCAATTTCATTTGATACAAAAATAATATTTGATTGTTCTATTTGCAAATTGTTTATTTCATTTTTAGCAAAAGTTAAAGATTTTTCTACATTTTCGTTATTTGTAAAGAAAACATTTGTTAGCCATAAAGTAACACAATCAATTACAACAGTTTTGTGATTTAAATTTATTCTGGAAAGATACAACTCTTCTTCAATTGTTGTCCATCGTTCATCTCTATCTTTTTTATGTCTATTGACTCTTACTTCCATTTCTTTATCAAGAATTCTGGCAGTTGCAAGGTAAATTGGATTATTGGATAAATTTAAGGCTAAATTCTGTGCAAAGGAACTTTTTCCAGATCTTTCCCCACCACTAATATAATAAATCATATGCCCCTCATAAAAAATAAAAAAAGAGTGGCAGCCAATTTCTTAGCATACCACCCATAGGGAGACGAATTTGTAATTTTTTATCTTAGAATTGCTATTGTTCCTGGATTAATACCGCAGTTAAATGCTCCTAATTTTGTTCCAGTTGAAGAAAATTTTATAATTTCGCCGTTTTGTTTAAAATCTTTTGGATTAGCACAATAAATAATATCTTTTACATTATCATAAGCTACAGAATAAACCATTGGATAAGAAGCTGTACTTACCTGAGACATTGGAATTAATGTAGATGTTTGTTTTGTTGATATATCAACTTTTACAACTCCATCACTATTTGTTACTAAAAATTGATTTGTTTTAAATTGAGCAATTTTGGTTGGATAGCCTTTAAGTATAATTGAATCTACAACTGCATTACTGGATGTATTAATTTTCCACAAGCCACTATTTTTGTTTGGATCTGCATAATCCCCTGTGCAAACAACATAAACATTATTATCTGAACCAACTGCTAAAAATTGAGGATCAAGAGCAACAGTTAAAGTTTTAACAACTGCATCTGTTTTTGTACTTATGACTGTAACAGTTTTTCCTGTTCCATAACCCGAATTTGCTACATACAAATAGTCCCCAACTTTTACAATTCCTTCTGGTTTAGAACCAACTGCTATTTCTTTTTCTTTTTGATATGTTGTAAGATTAATTTTTACAACTTTATCTTTATCTAAAGATGTAACATATCCATAATTATCTTCTATAACCATATGTCTTGGATTATAACCTGCTAAATCTATTGTAGCAACTGATTTAAATGTATTTAAGTTAACTACTTCTATTTTATGTGAGTTAGAGACAACTATATAACCTTTGTCATCTTTTCTAACAAAGCTATTTGCAACGTCACCTAAATTTCTTTGATTAACTTTATAAAATAGATCATCATATAAGGTATCATTTAAATAATTATAAAATGTTACTGTAGCATTATTTTGTCCCCATCTACCATCATTAATAACTAAAACTCCATTACCAAATTTGAGATTTAAGGGCTCTGGTGACGAATTATCATCCTTTTCACAACCAACAAAAGTCAGAAATGTTAGAAATAAAATTGATAATACAAATTTTCTTAAATTCATTTTAAACCTCCAAATTAATAAATAATAAATATGTTCTTAACGGCATAGGATAAGATTGTATTACAAAATATTTTTCGTTGAAAAAATTCATTATTGTAACACCGGTGTTGATTTTAATTCTATTTATATAAAATTTATAAGAAAATGATGCATCCAATACTGAATATTTTGGTAGTTTATTTAATGGTGTGTTATCAGTAGTATAATATCTTTTACCAACAAAGCTATAACCTATACATGAACTAATATTTCCATATTCAAATGAATAATTAACATTATAGCGATTAACTGGCGAATAAACTAGTAATTTATTGTAACTATTATCATTTTCGGAAAACTTATTTTTATTTATAGATTTATTATAAGTATAATTAAAATTAAATGTCGAGTATATTGGAGTAATATTTATGTTTCCATTTATTTCAAAACCATTGGAATTAATTTTTCCTTCATTTACAGGAATTTGTAACCCAGGTAATCTTGCAATCGGTACCCAAACAATTTTATTCGAAGCTTTAATATCGAAATATGTTAATGAAAAACTTAATGGAATAAAAACATCATTTTTATATTCAAAACCAAAATCAATTGAGTGATAATCCTCATTTTTTAAATTATTATTTGAAAATCTATCTAAAGTTGAATAAAATCTTTCACTGTAAGAAGGCTCACGAACATCGTGTAAATAATTAGATTTAAAATTTAAGCCATTTATCATTTTAAGTGGTAATAAAATACCCACTTTGTAAGAACTAAAATTATCATATTGTATTTGTTGAAGATTTTCTTTTATTGTTGTGTAGTATAACCCATAATTTACAATTGGATTTTTGAAAATTAACAATTCATCGTTATATTGATAATTTACACTAAACGATAATTTATTTAACAAACGATAAAAGTTTGGAGTAATTTTCAATATCAAATTCATATTGGAATTATCTTGGAGCTTGGAGTACATACTAAAACTTGCAAAATTAAAAGTAAAGTCGTTAAATTTATATTGTATTCTATTAGTGGATTGAAATTCTCTTAAAGTTGATTTACGTTGGTCATAAGGATAATAGAGATTTTTATCAGGATCTTTAATAACAAAAGTATTTTCGTTATAAGCAATTGTATTGAAATAATTCAAATTTTCAGTTAAACTGAAATTATTGTTATTTATGATTACTTTTCCAGTTGTAATATTTTTGATATTGTTGTCACCATCATAATTTGAAACAACAGCTCCCGGTACACCAGTATTGAAATAATTGTAATGAGCGTATAATTTAATTGAATACCTTTCTGATAAGTAAAGTAAATCTAAATTTGCAAAAGTTTTGTTAAATTGAGCATTTTTGCGTGTATTTATTGAATTTTCAAATTTATATTGATAATTATTTGGTGAAAAGGCACGATCGAAGTTAATAGAAAATTTAAAATTTCCATAATTTTGTGATAAGCCTGCAATGTAAGATTTCATTTTATCGTTAGTAATTTTAGAAGTAAAATAAATTTTATTATTATTAAAATTTCCTGTAGTAATTTTAACAATACCGCCTACAGATAAATGAATATTATCATTATCGGAGTTCGAAAATATATCAATATTATCAATTGATTGCATGTTAATACTGTTAAAATCGAAACTACCAGTTCTTAAATCGTTAATACGAGCTTCATTAAAAAGAACAACAGTATTTTCGGGACTCAATCCACGTGATGAAATAGTTTTAACAGACATTCCTTGTCCATAATCTTTAATAAAAAAGGAAGTTTGCTTTTTAAATAATTCTACAACATTAGTATTAAATAACTTATGTTCATTTTCTAATTTTAAGCTTATCAAATTAGATGTAGATGAATTATTTTTCCCTTTAACTACTATTTCTTTAGTTTGATAGTTTTTTGGGAATAATTTTATTTTAACATGAGGTTTATTAGAAAAACTAAAATTTAGATCATAATAAGCAATATGATTAAATTGCAATGTATCATAATTATATGGTTTCAAAATAAATTCGCCTTTAAAGTTAGAAATACCAAGAGTTTTATCTTTGTATTTCACAACCACAGCTTGTATTGGTTGATTTGTAAGCGAATCTAAAAAAATTAACGTAGTTTGAGCGTAAGTATAGCTCGCACTAATAATAATAAACAAATATTTTAAAATTTTTGCCAAGAAAAATTCCTCAGAGTATAAATAGAAAGTTTTTCTTCAGTAAACTTTTGGCCCGAAAGTTTAACTGAATTTGCTTGCTTATGGCAGGTCTTCTGACTTACTCCAATCTTTATCGGTCTTCACGTCCTTAAAGGACATTGACCAAAGGCTGATAAAGATCTTTTACGGAGCTTACAGCTGCGGGTACAGTCCCGGACTTTCACCGGCGTTCCCTTTTAATTGTTTTAGAAAGGAATCTAAAACAATCACCATAAGCACTACAAAATTAAAATATAAATTTTCAAAAGTCAAGTTATTTTTTCTTTTTTTATTTTAAAATTTATTTTCAAGTGGGAGAAAAGTAAAAATATAATTTATAATACAATATTATTTTTATTTTCTATTTTTTTATTTTATAAAATATATTTGTAAATACAATATTATTATTCATAAAAGGATATAAAAAAAACTGGTAAATCCACATACCAGTTTTTTTTTGAAAAATTTTAATCTTTTCCCTCTAATTTTCTCCGTGGTTCACTATGTTCTCCGTGGTTTAAAATCTTCCTTTTTTACAACAAAGAAAATCTCACCACAGAGGGCACAGAGTAGCACGGAGAGTTAAAAAAACAATTCTTTTCTCTGTGTCTCTCCGTGGTTCTCCGTGTTCTCCGTGGTTTAAAATCTTCCTTTTTTAAAACAAAAAAATTTAACCACAGAGAGCACAGTAATTTATTTCTCATATCTTTAATGATTATCTTTTTGGCTGGTAGGATTAAATAATAAACACTGAATTTTATGTATTCAAAATCATAACCACTTATTTTATAGTTAGTTATCTCTATTTTACTATATTTTTAAAAGATAATGATTATCTTTTAACCAATCATTTGATTTTTCATAGTCAGGTAATAACATTTTTACAATACTCCAAAAAGCTTTTGAATGATTTCTTTGTTCAAGATGAGCTAGTTCATGTACAACAACATAATCTATAACAGATAATGGTGCCATAATTAAACGCCACGAAAAATTCAAATTTCCTTTAGGAGAGCAAGACCCCCATCTTATGTTTGCATCTGTAATATTAATATTGTTAATAACAAATCCTCTTTGCCTAGCATACCACTCTGCCCTTTCAGAAATCTTTTCATACGCTTTTTCTTTATACCAGTTGACAAATAACTGTTTGGCAGTTGGTTGATATTCTTTCAAAAGAAAAAAGCCATTATCAAACTTTAATGGTATATCCTGTTCATTAACTATTTTTAATTTGTATGATTTTCCAATATAAAGAAACCCTTCTCCATTTACAAATTCTTTTTCTACAAATTTTGGGTCCCTGCTAAGTACCTCATTTTTCTTTTTTTCTACCCATTTTTGATGTTTAAAGACAACATTATTTATAGTTTCTTCACTTACTTCAAAAGGTGCCTTAACTATAAGGGTAGCCTCATCAGTTAATTGGAGTGCAATGGTCTTTCTTTTTGATCGAATTATTTTATCAATTTTTACTTGCATTGGTTAATTTTTACTTCCATAAATATAATAAGCAAGTTCTAATAATCGCTGTGCTATTTCATTTCTTTTTGTAAATAAAACATTTTCATTTTTGGTATAGTATGAGGACTCTGCTTCTGCTAAACTTTCTGTTGTAGTTTTTTTTGAGGGCATTTTATGTTTTATTATATGAGAAATTATATAAAATTTTAAATTTTTTTGCTTTATCTGGTTTTCCCAGAAATCAACTGAGGTTATTTCTTCCTTGATAATTGATAAGATGTCCTGTGTTAGGGTTACCAGGAAATTAATTTGATTTTCATCATAATTTTCTATAGGTTCTTTGCCCAAAACATTCTGTTTGAGTAATCCCAAAAATGGTAATTCTTTTTTTGGGTCAAATCCAAATGTTTGTTCAGACTCTCTTCCTTTTTTAATTTCACTTCTTAAGTTTTCTAATTCCTTAGCTAGAAATTCCCAATTTTGTTTATATCCTTGAAGTATCTTGTTCAATCTATCTGAAAATCGCTCATATAATTCAGGGTCTTCGTCAAAATGTTTATCAATATGTTCTATTATTGCATATTTCAAATCTTCTGATCTAGCTTTTGCAGGTTTTTCATTTACTTTTGAAATAAATTTATCTGATAGTAAAGGAATAGGGGGAATCTTAGGATTTATTCCTTCAGATATTAAGTATTCTTCAACAATTTCTCTTACTTTTTTGCTTGCATCTTTTATGCTCAGTTTATCATCCCTGTATCGTTGTCTTGCAGATTCTTTAATAAAATTAATAATTTTTAAGTCTCTTGTATATTTTAATGCCTCAGAATCAGGAAGAAGCTTGTCCATAGCTCTATTAAATGCACGAACAAGTGTTATAAATTCATCTCTAATTTCTTCATCAACCAGCAAATCAATAAAATTTTCAAAATTTTGTCGCCAGTTGTCAATCTCAAATTTTTTGAAAAAATTTTCAATCTGGTTTTGGATATATTTAAGTTCGTCTTTGGTTTTTGACTTATTGACAACAACCTGACTTATCTCTTCAATATCATCATCAGCGTATATTGCAAGCGCCTCTCTTAAGTGTTTCAAAACTCCAACATAATCGACTACAAAGCCACATGATTTGTTTTTGTAAACTCTATTAACCCTTGCTATTGCCTGCAAAAGCCTGTGTTCTTTAAGGACGTTGTCTAGATACAAAACCTGTTCAAATGGTGCATCAAAACCTGTGATAAGCATTTCGTTTACTACAATTATACCTACATCTCCATTTATTCCTTTATTTTTGTCAGAGGCATCAAATAGCATCTTAAAACTTTTTATATTTCTGTCATGTTCATTTGCATCTGTAAACTCTTTTTTATAAATATTTGGGTCATCGTTAGGTGCACCAGATATTATAACAGCAACTTTAAGCCTTTTTAATATATCTATACCAAAATTATTATTGTTATTGTTTTCCATTTCTTTTATTTTTTCTTTAAGTGCTTTCTCAAGCTTTTCTTTATATCGTACGGCAGCAAGTCTTGATACAGCAACTACCTGAGCTTTGAAACCATTAGGAAAGACATGGGTTATATAATGATTTATCATATCCTTTGCTTTATCATTAATTACTTCCTCTGCTTCGAGATAAGCTCTCTCTGTATATCTGCCCATAATCTGCCGTCTTTGTTCTTCATCAACGGCATAGAAAACATCTTCAAATTTTGCATTAGCTGCTTCCTCATCTGTAAGTTCTGCTGAGTGTGTTCTACCTTCATACACAATTTCAACTGTCACACCATCCTCAACAGATTGACGTACAGTATATTTATCAATATAATTACCAAAGGCTTGCTCAGTTTTTTCTATTGGTGTGCCGGTAAAGGCTATTTTTATTGAATTTGGAACTGCTTTTCTTAAATTGGCTCCTAAAATATTGTATTGAGTTCTATGCGCTTCATCTATTAAAACAAGTATATTGGATGATTTGTTAAGTTCTGGAAATTCTGTTTTAAGTTCTCTATCCTGAAATTTATGAATCATTGCCATTACTAAATCGGGCGTATCTGTTCGTAAAAGTTCTTTTAATTTTTCTATACTGTTAGCGTGATGGATAGTATAACCAACACTTTTTGAAGTGTCTTTAAGTTGTTTTTCAAGTTGTTCTCTATCTGTTACAAAAATTATTTTAAAACCGCTAAGTTCAGGATCATGATAAATTGCTCTTACTGTATGCATCATTGTCAAAGATTTACCTGAGCCCTGTGTATGCCAAACTATGCCCCCTTTTTCTTCTGGTGTTTTTCCTTCTTTTATTTTTTTTACTATTTTTTTGACAGTTCTGAATTGTTGATATCGTGGGGCTATTTTTATTACTCCCATGCCTTTGGGATCTTCAACAAAAAGGGTAAAAATATGAAGAATATCCAATAAATTACCTTTTGTAAGTGTCCCTTGAATTAAAACATCCTGACCTGTAATAGTTTTCTCCTCGCTTATATCAGAAAGGCTATATGGATATGGATCTTTCCATTCATTAAAATGATCATATTCAGATGTTATGGTACCCAATTTTGCCACTTGATTGGATGTAGCAATCAAAAACAGGTTGTACCAGAAAAGTTTTTCGTTTCCTTCCCTCACGTCTCTTCTGTTTGAATATCTCATAAGTTGTGTAATAGCTTCGTTGATAGGGTCTGCTATTGCTGGAGATTTACATTCCACAACGACCAAAGGCAAGCCGTTGACAAAAAGGACTATATCAGGAATGATATGCTTTTCAGTGCCTGGGATATTCACTTTAAACTGAGATATGGCAATAAAAGAGTTGTTTTCGGGGTTTTGAAAATCAATGTATTTGACTGTCGGACTTCTTTCGCCTGTTTTTCTATTTTCTGAGACAGAAGTATTTTCTAAAAGCAAGTCGTGGATTTCTCTATTGGCTTCTAGCAGAGAATTGGCTTGTGGAGTGGTTATTCTTCGCACTACTTCGCTTATTTGGTCATCTTCTATCCAGGGGTTTATTCTTTTTATGGATTCTTTGAGTATGTTCTCAAGGATTACTTCTCTAAAGCTTTCTCTGAATTTTATAGCATTCTCGTAAACAGGTTCACCAGAACTATTAAAATTAATAATTTCCTTTGCTTCTTCAGGATTATCTTTATTTTGCCTGTAAATCTTCCAGCCAATCCTTTGAAGATGGGCAAGGAATGGGTTTTCTACATAGTGTTCTTCGTCAAGTTTGTGAAGCATTTTCAGAGTTCCTTTTCAAGAAGAAAATTTACTGCCTTTTCTAATTATGGAAGTTTATTTTTGATAACTTCCCAGATTATTTCAGCATCTACTCCAAAATATTCATGAATAAGGATATCCCTTAATCCAGCGATTTTTCTCCACTCTATAGGATAAAGATCTTTTTTATCATCTGGTATATGTTTAACAGCTTCTCCAATATTTTCAAGAGCTTTTAAAATAGCATAAAAAACAAGCTCATTTTTAACAAAATCTTTGTATTTCTCAATACCATGCGTAAACTTTTTAATTCTTTCAATCTCTTCAATAATGTCCTGGAGAATTATCTTTAATGTGCGTTTTTTAGACATATATAGCTTCCTCAGATATAAAAGGTTTTAAGCCTGGTTTAATGGCAGACTTCATTATAAGATCAACCTTTTTTCCAAGTAGTTCTTCAAGGTAGAATTTTAAATCCATATAATTATCAAAAGTTTTATATCCTTTTTTAAAATCAATAAGTATATCTACATCACTCTCATTGCTCTCTTCGCCTCTTGCATAGGAACCAAAGAGATCTATCTCGCTTACTCCAAATTTTTCGAACAAGTAATTTTTATGTTCCTGTAAAATTTGTTGTATTTTATTTTTCATTTTTCTTCCTCCTTAATTAACTTATTCACCCTCACCCTTCCGGTAAGCAAGTCCTCCATTAAGCCTTTTTTTATGCCCTTAATGCAGGTATCGATGTACACCGTTGGATCTTCTAAAAGTGCTTCTTTCTGTTGTTTAGAAAGTTCCTTGTTTTTATATTCTTCAGCAAGTTTTTCATGTTTCTCATAATATACATCTGAAATGCTCTTCAACTGAAAATATCAAATCTAATAGTGGCAAAGCGATTTATTCAATATCAATTCCTAACTGTTTCAATGCTTCTTTGATTTTATTTTCGTAATCCTGCTTGGAAATTTCCCCATTTTTAGCATCAATATCTATGCGAATGGTTTGGAATTTTGTTTGTAGGTAATTCAATATCCGTGATATATCTGATACCTTTCCTAATGGAATTTCTATAGATAGATGAATATTGTCAATATTTTTGTCTGTGCTGTTTATATTTACTGAAGATTGTTCGTTCACATTTATTTCTATATCAGACTTAAGTTCACCACTTCCTGTTGTATATAAAACGCCATTTCTACTCTCTTCTTTATGCTCTTGTGCTTTTTGCTCTTGGCATAGTTCTGCGCTTATGATTACCTCTGTGCTACTAAATCCTATAGTTGGCGTAACTTTAAAATATCGACAAACGGGCTTATCGTTTTCCAGCTCCCCAAGTCCAAATATTCCATTCCTTACGCCATCTGCAATAGCTTTTTCAAGCACACTTTTATCTTTTAACCTTGGCTCACCGGGAGTCCTGTAACTTGCCTGTAAAATCT
>Ga0208824_1002702_pt1 | contig 13207 bp, 10 predicted proteins | sample AD_JPNTR3_MetaG_FD_184447 | JGI IMG/M metagenome (GOLD analysis project Ga0208824, IMG submission 184447) | Active sludge microbial communities of municipal wastewater-treating anaerobic digesters from Japan - AD_JPNTR3_MetaG (SPAdes) (version 2) | ecosystem: Engineered > Bioreactor > Anaerobic...
TCGGGGGCGGGTGAACCCCTGGCGAGAATGCTCTGGTGCGACCTTAAGGAGCACGAGTACTGCAAGATCGATCTCAGGAAAAGGTCGGACGGGTAAACGTTACAGCTTACCCATACCCGGGAGGTCTTACGATGCTTATCGACAGGGCCAGGTACTACTATCTCCAGGAGGAAATGAACTGTGCCGAGACCCTCCTTCGCGCGGCCAACGACGAGTACGGCCTGGGGCTCGACCCCGTGGGGCTCAGAACCATGGCAGGCTTCGGAGGCGGAATGGGCATCGGCTCCACCTGCTGTGGGGCTCTGACGGGGTCCGTCGCCGCGATCTCGGTCAGGTTCACCTCCACGAAGTCCCATGAGAACCCCCTGGTCAAAGACCTCTGCAGGGCCTTCCTGGAAGGATTCGCCGCCAGGCACGGCGCCATCGACTGCGACCCCCTGAAGGACCTTTACCGGGACAGCTGGTCCGGGTGCCTCCCTGTGGTCGAACGGGCCGCCGAGGAGCTCGAGAGGCTCATGCTGGAAAACGGACCGAAAGCTCCTCTCCCCGCGGAACGGGGAAAGAGGGAAGGGTGACGGGCACTTTCAGCTGATCGCCCCGCGGACCGACCTCCCTCCTTCCCGGCAATGAAATCCGAAATCATTCTTGACTTCGCCCATCGGCTGGATTATTGTCCCTTTAACCGGTTTGAGAGAGGGTGGTGAATTGTCGCTCCCGTCCCGTCTTACCCCGCTCCTGGCAGCGCTCCTTTTATGTTTCACTTCCAGCGTCGAGGCGGACCCGGGCCCAATCTATTCCGGCCCCAAGGGAGTACCCGTCGTGGCGCTGACTTTCGACGACGGCCCCCGCCAGTTCACGACCCCCAGGCTCATTGCGCTCCTCAATGAACTCTCCGTCAGGGGCACCTTCTTCATCGTCGGAGCCCAGGCCGTCCAGTTCCCCGCCATAGTTGAAGACCTCGTCTCGAAAGGGCACACCGTGGCGAACCACTCCTGGTCTCACCGGAACATCACCCAGCTCGACCGTGAAACCCTCCTCGATGAACTCACCTTCTGCAGCCAGGCTCTCGAGACGATCACCGGCGTCCGCCCCCGGTTCTTCCGCCCCCCCGGCGGGAAATGGGATAGGCGGTCCCTGGCCGTCGTCCAGGAACTGGGCCTCACCACGGTGCTCTGGGATGTTACCGGCAGGGACATGGTCCAGAGGGTTCCCCGCCAGATGGCGGCCTCCATCGTCAAGGCGGCCGGACCCGGGTCGATCATCCTTCTCCACGGGGGGATGGAGTGGACCATGGAGGCGCTGCCGCTGATAGTGGAGGGACTGAGGGCGAAGGGATTCCACCTGGTCTCGCTGGACCAGATGTTCCCCTCTGCGGGAGAGGCGGCGGTGCCCCTAAGGAACGTCCCGGTCGAGAGGACCTCGCCTCCCCCGGTCCGCCCCGTTAAGGTCGTTCCCTGAGCTTCGGGGTAGGAAACTTTCCCGTTATCGATCGAGGCATGCCTCGGCGCTCGCCGCCAGGCCCTCCACCATCCCCTTCGCAGCATTAACATGAGATCCGTCGTAGGGTCGCCCCTCCCGGCGAAGGGGATATAATGGGAGCGGGGGGTGGCCGTTTTGACCAGGGTCGGGTTGGCCCTAGGCGGGGGCGGCGCCAGGGGGGCCGCTCACTTCGGGGTCCTCAAGGTTTTCGAAGAGGAAGGGATCCCCATAGACCTTATAGCCGGAACGTCCATGGGAGCCATCGTCGGCGCCATGTACGCCCAGAACCCCGACGCCTCCGCGGTGATCGAGAAGTACGAGCATTTCATAGCTAACATGGATTACGGCTCCTTCGGCCTTAAGTATATCGCCGCCGACGCCGACCAGGACTCCCACCTGCTGCAGAAGTTCGCCAGGACCATAGCCCAGAGGATCTACATGAGCTCCATGGGCCATCGTTCGGGGATCATGAAGCCCGAATTCCTGGACAAGGCCCTCAAGGAACTGCTGGACCGGGGTAACGTCCAGGGCACGAAGATACCCTTCGGCGCCGTGGCGACGGACCTCAACTCCGGGAACACGATCCTGATCCGGGAAGGGAGCATCAGGAAGGCCGTCCGTAGGAGCTCCCTGATACCGGGCTACCTGCCGCCGGAGGCAGAGGGTGCTAAACTGATCACCGACGGGGGGGTGAGCGAGCCCGTTCCGGTGGATTCCGCGTTGAAGATGGGCGCCGACGCGGTGATAGCCGTTTCGGTGGACCCCGCCAACCTGGCCGACCTCGAGGACCCCAGCATGATAAACATAATGCGACGCTGCGACCTCATCAGGGGTATCCACATGTCAAGGGCCCAGGTCGAAAAAGCCGACGTCTGCTTGTGCCCCGACATGAGCGGCAGCGACTGGAGCGAATTCCTCTCCTCCGGCGAGTTCATAAAGGCCGGAGAGGAAGAGGCCAGGAAAAAGCTGCCCCTGGTGCGGGAAGCGCTGCGCAGGAAAAGGCCCTGGTTCCTGCGCATCTTTTCTAACTGACCCCGGCCTTCCTTTATCCTTGACATACTCCCTATTGGTATACTAACCTTGCGGCGTGCTTCGGGTTTCCCGGCAATCACCTGCCGCGGAGTGGCAAGTATCCTGATCCCCAGGGAGGGATGGGTCATGAAGGACAAAAGGGTGCTCATCGTCGGCGGCGTCGCCTGCGGTGGCAAGGCGGCGGCGAGGCTCATGAGGGTCGACCCCCGGGCCGACGTCACCGTGCTGGAAAAGGGAGAATACATCAGTTACGCCGGGTGCGGCCTACCCTACTATGTGGGAGGTGTGGTCAAGGAGTACCGGGACCTGATGACCACCCCCATAGGGGTGGTAAGGGACGAGAACTTCTTCCGCAAGGTCAAGCACGTCACCGTCCATACCCAACACCTGGCCACCAGGCTCGATCGTCGCAAGAAGATCGTCACGGCCCTGGACCTGCGCAACGGAGAGGAGAAGGAGTTCCCCTACGACAAGCTCGTCCTGTCGACGGGGGCCAGCCCCTTGAGGCCCCCCATACCAGGGTCTGACCTTCCCAGGGTCTTCACTCTCTGGAATATGCCCGACGCCCTTGCCATGCGCGCCGCCATCGACAGCGGCAAGGTCAAGAACGCCGTGGTCATAGGGGCGGGCCTCATCGGTATGGAGGTCGTGGAGGCCCTCCACGACCAGGGCATCCAGGTGTCCATCGTCGACCTCTGCGAGACGCCGCTGCCCCAGATGATGGACCGGGAATTCGGCAACCTCCTCAGGGCCGTCCTTGAGAAAAAGGGCATCAACTTTTTCGGCGGGGAGAAGGTCCTGGAGATCCAGGGGTGCAACGGCGAGATAAAGTCCGTCAAGACCGACAAGCGGGAGGTCCCGGCCGAAATGGTCTTGATGGCCGTGGGTGTCAGGCCCAACGTCGGTATCGCCCGGGAGGCCGGCCTGGCCCTCGGCAGCTGCGGCGGGGTCATAGTCGACGACCACATGCGCACCAGCGACCCCGATATCTACGCCGGCGGCGACTGCGTCGAGGTGAAAAACGTCCTCACCGGCAAGCCCGTCTGGCAGCCCATGGGTTCCGTGGCGAACCGCCAGGGCCGAGTGATCGCGGACAACATCGCGGGCCTGCCCACCACCTTCAAGGGCGTGGCGGGGACGGCCATCATGAAGGCCTTCGAGTACACCATCGGCAAGACGGGCCTAACCAGGGAGCAGGCCCGGCTGGAGGGCTTCGACGCCGAGGCGGTGACCATCGTCGATTCCGACACCCCCCACTTCATGCCCGGCTCCGCCGCCATCCAGGTCCGCATCGTCGCCGACAGGAAGACCCGAAAGGTCCTGGGGGCCCAGGTATTCGGGGCCGGCAGGGCGGACAAGAGGCTCGACATCCTCGTCTCGGCCGCCGCGGGGGGCCTCACCATCGATGAGCTGGCCGACGCCGACATCGCCTACGCGCCCCCCTACTCGACGGCGCTCGACCCCGTCACCCACGCCGCCAACACCCTGAAGAACAAGTTGGACGGCCTGATGGTCTCCTGGAGCCCCTCGGAACTGGCCGAGAAGATCAGGAAGGGGGAAAACCCCGTGCTGCTCGACGTCCGCTCCCCCGACGAGGTGAAGGCCCAGGGGACCCTCCCCTACGAGACCACCCTCATCCCGCTGGGCCAACTGTGGGACCGGGGGTCGGAACTCCCCAGGGACAGGGAGATCATCGCCTTCTGCAAGATATCGGTCCGCGGGTGGGACGCCAATTCCATACTCAGGAGGCTGGGTTACGAGAAGGTCTCCGTCCTCGAGGGCGGCATCGCGGGCTGGCCCTTCGAGTTGAGGAAGGAATAACAATAAGGGCGGTACCGGCTTGTCAGTCCTCCAGCCGGTACCCCTTTTCCCTGAACAGGCGCAGGCAGGCCTTGGCGACGTCGGGGTCGTAGAGGGTCCCGGCGTTGACCTCGATCTCCTCGAGGGCTTCCTCCAGCCCGACGGCGGGCCGGTAGGGCCGGTAGGAGGCCATGGCTTCCACCACGTCGGCTACGGCCAGGATCCTCGCCTCGAGGCTGATCTCGTCGCCCTTCAGACCCTGGGGGTACCCGGAACCGTCGATGCGCTCGTGGTGCTGGTAGACGATCATGGCCAGGCCGAGGTCGCTTTCCACGTCCTGGAGGATATCCCTTCCATGGGCTGGGTGTTCCCTGATGATGTTCATCTCCAGTTCCGAGAGCATGCCGGGTTTGCTCAGTATCTCCGCCGGGACGGAAATCTTCCCCAGGTCATGGACAAAACCGGCCATCCTGACCTGGTCCTCCTTATCCGGGCCAAGCCCCATCTCCCGGGCTATCCTCGCGGCCAGTGCGCCGACGCGCCTCTGGTGGCCCGCCGTGTAGGGGTCCCTGCGCTCGACGGTCTGGGTGAGGACGCCGATGGTGGTCTCCAGGGCGTGACGGAGCTTTTCCTCGGCCTGTTTCCTGTCGGTGACGTCGGTGGACAGGGCGGCGAAGACCCCCGGCGATGTGCTGTAGGCCTTGACCTCGAAGTACTTTCCCAGGGGCGCGGCGTAATCCACGAAGGAAACGGGTTCCCCGGTAAGCGCCACCTTTCCGAATCTCCGGACCCAGGAATCCTCGATCCCGGGCAGGACCTCCCGGACCGTCTTCCCGATGACGTCCCGGCCACGCAGCCCCGTCAGCCTCTCGTAGGCCGGGTTGACGGTGATGAAACGGAAGTCGACAGGCTCCCCAGCCTCATCGCAGATCACCTCGCAGAGGGCGAAGCCGTCGAGCATCTCGCGGAAAAGGGTGATGTACTCCCCCTCCAACTTGCGGTGCTCGGTGATGTCCTGGAAGGCCCCCTGGGCGCCGACGATCTTACCGGTCCCGTCCCTGACCGCCTCCCCTATTTCCCGCACCCAGATGGCCCGCCCGGTACCGGTGATCTTCCTGAACTCCTCGTCAAAGGGGGTCCCGTTCTTGATGCACTCCCCGAAAAGCTTCTCCATCAACAGGCGGGACTCGGGGTCGTAAAACCCCAGGGCATCCTCCACGGCGGCGCTGAAACCGGGCGGCTGCTCATGGATCCTGGCGGCCTCGTCGGTCCAGACGGTGCGGTCTTCGTCCAGGTTCATGCTCCAGCCGCCGACGGAGGCCAGCTCCCCGGCCATCCTGATGAGGTCGTTCTTCTTCTTCAGCTCTTCATCGGACTGCTTCAGGGCGGTGATGTCCTCCACGGTCCCCTCGTAGAAGAGGATGGCGCCGTCGTCATCCCTGACCGCCCTGGCGCTCTCCCTGACGAAGACCACGGAGCCGTCCCGCCTGGTCCAGGCCGACTCGAGCCCCCTTATCTCCCCGTCCCGGGCCATCCTCTCCTGGAAATACGACCTGGAGTAGTCCGGTTCGAAGCCCTCCTCACTGAGGTTCCGCGAGGCCAGTTCCTCGAAGGAGGTATAGCCCAGCATGGCCGCCAGCGCGGGGTTGGCCATGAGGATCCTGCCGTCGGGGGTGGTCCTGTAGATACCGATCGCCGCGTTCTCGAAGACGCCCCTGAAGCGCTCCTCGCTCTCCTTCAGGGCCTCCTCGATCATCTTGCGGCGGGTCATATCGCGGATGAAGGAGAGGGAACCCCCCTGCCCCTCGTAGACGAAGGGCACCGCCGATATCTCGACGGGGACCTCCGAGCCGTCCTCGCACTGCAGCAGGGTATCCAGGGGCGGGACGGCCTTCTTCTCCTCGTTCAGCCTTTTCCGCCTCCGGCGGATCAATTCGGCGTGGGCGGGGGAGAAAAACTCCTCCACCTCGCGCCCCAGCAGTTCCTGGACCGAATCGGCCTTCAGCATTCGGCGGGCCGTCTCATTGAAAAAAGCGATCCTTCCGTTCAACTGGACGAATATGCCGTCCGGGGCCCCCTCGACGAAGGACTTGAACTGCGACGCGCTCTGCCTCAGGGACTCCTCGGCCTCCTTGCGGCCGCTTATGTCCTGTAAGGCGCCGTGGATACGGGTGACCACGCCCGCCTCGCCGCGGACCGCCGTCCCCACGGTCCTTATCCAGACCCGGCGGCCGCTCCCGGTGACGATCTCCACCTCCTCGTCGAAGGGGTCGCCCTTCTCGAGGCAGCCCATTAAAACCTTCCTGATCCTCCGCCGGTACTCGGGCGCGCAGAACTCAATGACTTCTTCAAGGGTGAGTTTGGAGCCGGGCGGTATTTCATGGATCTCGGCCACCTTTTCCGAGTAGGAGAAACGGCCCTCCCCGACGTAGTACTGCCACCCCCCGAGGGCCACCAGGTCCCCGGCGATGCCCAGGAGGGACTCGCTGTCGGCCAGGCGTTCCAGGAGGGCCTTGTTCCTCTCCAGGGCCCGGGCAAGCTGGAGGTTCCTGGCCCCCAGTTCGGAGACCTGGTCGGCCACCTTGACGAAAAGGTCCATGGCCTGCTCGACCTTCTCCCGGGATATCCTGGGGATCTCCGCCAGGGCATCGAGGTACTCCTTTTCATCGAAACCGAACTTCCTGGCCTGGGCCCTGAAGATATCAACGCCCGGCTCCTCTTCCTCGAGGAGGAACTGGCCCATAAAGAGATTGCCCAACTTGCGGCCCTCGACGAAGATCGGCGTGGCGACATCCCAGAGGTTGTTCTTGCACTTGTACAGGAGGGACTTGCCTCGCTCGAGGCCCGCCGTGAGCACGGTGTCGCTCTCCATGCAGGACTTGCCGGCTTCGGGATGGGGCCTGTGAAAGCCGGTGCAGATCCTCTGCCACCCCGCGGCGGCCAGGATGCGCCCCTCCAGGTCTATCACCGCCATGCTGGGCCCCGCCATCCTGGAAAGGGCTTCCAGGAGTTCCTGCATCCGGGCCAGGCCGACGATGTCGGCGAGGTTTATCTCCCCGGGGCCTGTCCCGGGGCTGTGATCGTGTTCGAGGCTCTTTTTCGCGCTCATGGCCCTTCCTTCTTGGGAATAATTTCAAACTTTTTTATACTACATCCTTTTACCCGGAAAGAACAACCTCGCCGGGGGCCGGCGGCTCCGGGCTCCAGGCCCTCCCCCGCCCCGAAAAACCGGGTGCGATGGGCGGTAGTTGTAAAATAAAGGCGAAGGAAGGGGATGGTCGTCATCAGGAAAATGCTCTCCTGGGCCGCTGTTTTTTGCCTGTTCTGCCGGCCGGCGCTTCCGCCCTCCCCCGCGGGGGCGGTCGGGAACCTGCAGGAAGTGATCGGGGCCTACGCCTGTGTCGTTCCCCTCGAGTGGGGGCAGGAGGTCACGGGCGTCGTAACCCGCTTCGACCCGGGCAAGGGGAAAGGGCTGGCCCTCACCTTCGACGCCTGCGGCGGGGGGGTCAAGGGCTGCGGTTACGACGAGGAACTGATCGGACTCCTCCGGAAGGAGGGCATACCCGCCACCCTCTTCATAAACGCCCGCTGGATAAGGGCGAACCCCGAGACCTTCGCCTCCCTAGCGGCGGACCCCCTCTTCGACATCGCCAACCACGGGCTGGACCACAGGCCCCTTTCGGTGAGCGGCAGGGAGGCTTACGGCATAAAGGGGACGGAAAGCCCGGCGGAAGCCGCCCGGGAAGTCGAGGAAGGGGCCCGGACGATCGAGGCCGCGTCGGGTAAAAGGCCGGTCTTCTTCCGCTCCGGCACCAACCACTACGACGAGGTCGCCGTGAGGATCGCCGGGGAACTGGGCCACCGGGTCGTGGGCTGCAGCGTGAACGGCGACGCCGGCGCCACCTTCTCCGCGGCCCGGGTGGCGAAGGCTCTGATGTCGGCTATCCCCGGCGATATAGTCCTGATGCACATGAACCGGCCCGAAGGGCAGACCGCCGAGGGCCTCTCCGCCGCCCTCGGCGCGCTGAAAAAGAAGGGATTCACCTTTGTCCGCCTCTCTCAGGTCCTCTCCCCCTTGGCGGCGACGACGATCCCGGCGAGGATGAAAGCGCCGCCGGCTACCTTGGCCGCCGTCAGGGTCTCCCCGAAGAACAGCCGTGCCAACAGGGTGGCGCCGATGGGTTCGCCCAGGAGCGCCACGGCCACGACGGTCGCGCTGAGGTACTTCAGCGTCCAGTTGTAGCTGCTGTGCCCCATTATCTGCGACACCAGGGCCATGCCGAAGAAGGCGCCCCAGGTGCCGCCGCTGAAGCCCCGCAGGGGAAGGGCCAAAAGGGCGATGACGGCCAGGAGGATCAGGCAGGCCGCCCCGTAGCAGAGGAAGGAGTAGACGGGGAGGCTGACCCTGGCCCTGACCACCCGCCCGGTGAGGAAGTAGCCCGTGGCGAACCATGCCCCCAGGAGCGCCAGCAGGTCCCCGAAAAGGGCCTCGCCCCCCAGGGCGAAGTCCCCGGCGCCTATCACGACGACGCCGATGAAACTCAGCAGGATGCCCGTCCAGGTCGTACCGCTCACCCTGTCGCCGCTCACGAAGGGCGAGAGGATGGCCGTCCAAACGGGAATGGTCTGTACGATGACCACGCTGCTGGCGACGGAGGTGTAAAAAAGCGACGTGATCCAGGTGGAAAAGTGCAGCGCCAGGAAAGCGCCCGCCAGGAGGACCCGGAGGAGGTCACCGCCCCGCAGGTCGGATAGTTCGCCCCGGCAGCGCAGCAGCACCAGCGGCGCCATGGCCGCCGTCGCGATCCCCGTGCGGTAGAAGGAGATCACCAGGGGCGGCGCGTCGGCGAAACGGGCGAAGATGGAACCCGTCGATATCCCGATCACGCCGAGGACGAGGACGAGGGCTGGCGCCAGGCGCCTGGGGGGAGAGGGCGTCATCTCGCGGTCGGCTCTCATAGCGCTCCGGGCGTCACATCATCATCAGCAGGCTCAGGGCCATGAGGGCCATGCCCGCTACCAGTCCGATCAGGCTGTCGTGCCCCTTGCCGTAGGCCCGGCTCAGGGGGAGCAGTTCATCGAGGCTGATGTAGACCATGATGCCGGCAACCATGGAAAAGAGAGCCCCGGTGACGGCCGGTGTGAACTCCCCGCCGCCCACGGCCAGGCGGATGACCCCGTAGGCCGCGAGGGCCCCGACGGGCTCGGCCATGCCGCTCAGGAGGGAGTAAACGAAAGCCTTGAACCTGTCGCCCGTGGCGTAGAAGATGGGCACCGAGACGCTGATGCCCTCGGGGATGTTGTGAAGTGCCACGGCCACGGCTATGACGATGCCCAGGTTGGGGTTCTGCAGGGCGGCGAGGAAGGTGACCAGGCCCTCGGGGAAGTTGTGGATCGCTATGGCCAGGGCCGTGAAGACCCCCGTCCTCAGCATCCCCCTGTCAGGGGTACCGCCCATGGCGCCGGCCTTGGCAGGGCCCTTGTGAAGGGAGGCGGTCTCCTCCGCGGTCCTGGCCTCGTGGGGGTTCTCCTCCTGGGGGATCAGGTAGTCGATGACCCCTATCAGGGCCATCCCCCCGAAGAAAAAGGCCGTGTTCAGCCATTCGCCCCTGACGCCGAAGGCTCCCCTGAGGGAGATGGAGCCCTGGAGAAGTATCTCCACGAAGGAGACGTAGAGCATCACTCCCGCCGAGAAGCCGGTGGAGACCGAGAGGAAACGGTAGTTCGTCCTGTCGGCGAAGAAGGCTATCGCGCTGCCGATGCCCGTAGCCATGCCGGCGAGGAGGGTCAGCCCGAAGGCGTAGGCTAAACCGCTCAAACCCCGGACCCCTCCCTGGTCACCGGTATGGCCAGGTCGTCGACGAACTCGTAGAAGGAATCAGCCTTGCGCCCGACGGCCCCCAACGCCTCCAGGCTTATGGTCCAGGCGTCGGCCGGTTCCGCCGGCGCTACCAGCTCCCTCCCGGCGGTGCGAAGCCTTCCGGCAAGTTCCCGGGCCTCCTCCTCCGTCCGGGTGGCCCAGAACCACCAGGAGAAGCTGCTCTGCTGGTGGACGTCTATGTCGAAACGACCGGGGAGGTAAACGTGCCGGTTGTCCAGCAGGAAGAGGGAGAAGGCGGTTATATCCGAGGCGGCCTCCTCCAGCCCGAAGGACCGTGGGTCCCGTACGACGTTCAAGAAGAGGCGGTCCGTATTCAGGAGCCCCCACCGGTCCGTCTCGACCCGGCTACGCCAATAATAGGCGTAGTCGCACTGGTTTAGGCAGAGGACATGGGGTGACCAGGCGACCCTTTCAAGCCCCAGGCCGTCCACCCTATCCTCCAGCTCGGCCAGGCTTTCCCCTTCGGCAGCGCGGCCCCGGGGGAAGGAAGATACCATTTTAGTCACTTGGGGGTGTTCCAGGAGGCCCCAGGCTATGGCCTCCCCGGAGAGGGAAAAGGCCTCCTCCCTCGTGACGCGAGGGAAGTACTCGAGCCCGGGGGAGGGGGTCACCTTCTTGGTGCCCTGGAAGCCCTTGAAGCCCCTTTCAAAGAGCAGGGCCGTCTTCAGCTTCAGGCCCTCCAGCTCCGGGTCGGCGGGCTTCCCCCCCGGCAGGGACTCCAGGTAGGATTCCGCGGCCCAGCGGAGGAAGGCCTTCCGCCCTTTCTCGGTCAGGCGGAAACCTCCCTCGAGGTCCTCCAGGTACCCCTCCTTTTTCAAGGAAACCGCCTCGGCGGGGTCTTCCCCGGCCAGCGTGATCAGTTCTTCGGTCCAGAAAGGCCTGCTCTCGTCGAAAAGGAGCAGCACCCGTTCAATGCCCATGATCTTCACTCCCTTCTAGAGGAGAGGGCTCATCAGTTTGGCCACGCCCTCGACGGCCTTGAAGAGGAAGGGACGTTTCTCCCACTCCAGCTTCGACAATTCCGTCGAGGCCTCGAGGAACTTTTTCTGCTCCGCCAGTATGGGAGCCACGGTCTTTTCGCCGTACACCACGCAGTTTATCTCAAAGTTGAGCGTGAAGGACCTGATATCGAAGTTGCTGGACCCGAAGAAGCACAGGTTGCCGTCGACGCTCATGGTCTTAGCGTGGATGACCCCGTCGCCGTAGAGGAAGATCCTGACGCCCTTGTCCATGAGGAGATCGTAATAGGCCATGGCCGCCTTCCCCACCAGGAACTGGTCTGACCTCCTGGGTATGACCAGCTTGATGTCGGCGCCGTTGAGGACGGCCACCTCCAGACCCTCCACAAGGCTCTCGTCGGGGATGAGGTAGGGGGTGGTGATGACAACCTCCTTCGAGGCCGAGTGCAGCGCCGATACCACCAGCCGCTGGTAGTTCTCGGTACGGTAGGAGGGGCCGCTGGGCACCGCCTGGAAGAGGTGCTCGCCGTCATGGCTGAAGAGCGGCTCGCCGGCGCGCTCGTCGATCAGCTCCAGGGTCTCCACGTACCAGTCCTCCAGGAAGACCCTCTGCAGCTGCAATGTCCCCGGTCCCTCGACACGCATGGTCAGGTCCTTCCAGAGAAGCCCCTTGGCCTTGCCCCCGTAGGAGGGCTCGATCATGTTGTGGGAGCCGGTGTACCCGATCTTGCCGTCGATGACGGCGATCTTGCGGTGGTTCCTTAGGTCGAACCTGGCGGAGAGGGGGTCGCGCCGGAACATGCTCAGGGGGAGGGCGCCCACTACCTTGACACCCGCCTCCCGCAGCGCCGGGGCCTTCCTCTTCAGGAACCTCACCGAACCCAGGGAGTCCACCAGCAGGCGGCAGGACACCCCCCTGGCAGCCGCCCTTTCCAGGGCCTCCAGGACCGGCCCGGTCACGCCGTCCCTGGCGAAGATGTAGTAAAGGAGGTGGACGTGGTGCTCGGCGGAATCGATATCATCGGCGAGGGACCGGGCCAACTCCTCCGTCGAGTCGATGATCTCCATCCTGTTCCCCCCGGTGGGGGGCATGTCCCCCAGTTTTTCGGCGAGGAAGGCCAGGCGGTAGAGGCGCAGGAGGCCGCCCGGCAGGTCCTTTTCCTCAGGTTTTTCAGCGTCCCAGGCGGCGCAGCAGGAGCGGTCGAGGTTCTTCAGGATGGTCTCGTGCCGTTCGGCCCTCCGGGCGGGAAGCCTGAAGGAGCCGAACACCAGGTAGAGGGCGAGCCCCGGGATGGGCCAGAAGAAGATCACCAGCAGCCACGTCATGGCCGCCGAGGGGGTGTGCAGCTGGGGTATGACGGCGATGCTCGCGAGCCTTATGACGACCGAGGAGAGGTCGTGGATCAGGATCAGGAGCAGTCCCAGGTCCATTCCGCTCTCACCCTCCCCCCAGGGTTACAGGGACAGGCAAAAATCACAGACCACCGGCAGGTGGTCCGAAAACCTCACTTTGGGCACCTTCACCCCGGATACGGTTATCTCCGGGGAGTGCAGTATGAGATCGAGGCCGAGCATCGGCCGGCCGCTGGGGTAGGTCCGTCTCCCCCGGGCGTCGGCCTTTACCAGGCCCGCCTCAAGGAGGGACCCTATCTCGTGGTCGCCCCCAAAGGTGTTGAAATCACCGGCGATCAGGAGGGGCCTCTCCCGCTCCCCGGCCAGGGCGGCCAGTTCGCGGATCTGCTCCCTCCTCGCGCCGGGCCCCAGCGACAGGTGGACCAGTTTCATATCGAAGCCGTCGAACCGCGCCTCTATGACGGTGTTCTTTATGCCCCTGCCGAGTCTCCGGACCGACGACCCCCGGATCGGGAGGGATGAGACCACCGCGTTGCCCTGGTATTGCAGCAACGGTATATGACCGGAGATCCCGGGGGCCCGGTACTTGGGTGAGAAGACCCACTCCTGCCCGAGGACCTCCGCCAGCGACCCGGGCTGGCTTTTCCCGTCGTTCCGGAAGGAGCCCCCGTCGGTCTCGACGAGCCCCACGATGTCGGGCTCC
>Ga0208824_1002703_pt1 | contig 13204 bp, 16 predicted proteins | sample AD_JPNTR3_MetaG_FD_184447 | JGI IMG/M metagenome (GOLD analysis project Ga0208824, IMG submission 184447) | Active sludge microbial communities of municipal wastewater-treating anaerobic digesters from Japan - AD_JPNTR3_MetaG (SPAdes) (version 2) | ecosystem: Engineered > Bioreactor > Anaerobic...
TTTACATATCTATCCCCATCCCACAAAAGAGTATCTTTATCCAAACATGGATTTGTTGTTTCTACAATTTGTCCAGTATACTTATACGGGGAATCATTAATTCTATCATAAAATAAAATACCCATTTTGTTATACATTACATCATCTCTGTGTAATTCTGCATGTTACCATGCAGTTCAGACTATATCTTCACCCTGATTTTCAGGGGCCAACTGTACGGACTTTTCTATCTTATACTGAAAAGAGGGAAATATATAAGGTGCTACCAAATCTATAAATCTAAGAGAATTATCTTTTGTATTTCTTAAATAATATAGGTATTCTCCAGATTTTTGTTTATGTTTCTGTATATCGAATTCAATAGCAAATTTTTCTTTAATCATTTCTTTTAAAAGCATGTTATCCCCATAGGTATAAGAATGGGTTGATATACCAATTCTATAATATATCTTTCCATTCTCTCTTTGCGTCTTTTCTAACCAGCCATCATCCATATATAATATGGCAAGCGTTTGAGCATCCCACAATTTTAAATAATGAGGGTTTATTATCTTGAAATTATTGATATAAAAATTTTGTCTCATCTGTGTATAAAAAGGATGACAATGCGTTTTTAATACAAGCTGCTCTTTGTATTTATATCCTCTGCTATCAATATGCTCTGAAGTAGTTGTTATTGAAACTTTAGTCAAACTTTCCAAAATGCTTGCTTGCCATTCAACATAATCTCTATGAGTAGATAGTTGCTTTAAATAATATTTGCTATTTTTTTCCCTTTTTTCGCCATGTTTCCCGTTTACCGGATACCGCTTTAAAGTACTTAAAGCGCCGTCTCCAATTACAAAAGACGATACCAGCTTTGTTAATTCTTTTCTATTTAAGTCCATAGTCGTTACACACCTCATTTCGAGATAGCTCGGTGTTTTCCCATGGGGATGTTCACCGATTTTAAGTTGGTTAATTATTCATAGAATTACTTCTATGCAGCCCAATATTGTTTAGGCTCACCTGTTCTCCACATTCCTTCCACAATCATATCAAAAATATCACGAGCTCGATATTCATTGTATTTTTCTCCATTGAATTGAGTCCAATATGTTTTATCTTGTTCAACCATGCGCATAAAATTATCATCTACCATAACAGAGAGATTGGCATTCTCAATTCTACCTTCTTCTGCTTTGGCGTTAATAAATTTAATAATGTCAGGGTGGTATACAGACATAGAGAAAAGCATCGCCATTTGACGGAACCCTGCCTGCGTCAAAGCATCCATATCGTGAGAAATTGTATCTGCAAATTTTACAGGTCCTCCGGCGTATCCATGCGTACTTCCAGCGACCTTTGCCCCCTCAGGGCGAATCTTAGAGAGAGTAGTGCCACATCCGCCACCTTTACGAGCAATAAGAGCAAAATCTAATTTAGTTTTATAGATGTCTTCAATTGTATCTTTAAAATCAACAACAAAACATGCCAGTTTACCACCATTTGGATTTCCAGCATTAACCAAGCATGGAGAATTTGGAACCATGTACCTGTTTATTATCATTTGACGAATTATTTCTTTGTCATCTTCATTCCAATCCGAGGCAATGTCATCTACAACACGATTAGCAACATCTTCCCAGGCTTTTTCACCTTCTTTATAATACCTCTTTTTTAATATTTGCTCTGCCATTTTCGATACTGGCCTAACTGGTTTAAATCTACTAGCTATTTCTTTTTTATCCATTTTTCTCCTTTTCCAATTTTTTATTTTCTTCCTCATACAGGCAGATAGCAATTAGTGCGTAATTTGCTAAGTCCATAAGAGTATCTGTTATCGATTCCCCTACTTTGTCGTTATCCTCGTTTTGAGAAAGATTTGCAATACGCATAAACTTATCCGACATTCTAATTAGGCACCCTTTGAAAGGTGATACACCAAAAAGCTTTGAATTCTTAAAGTTTATAAAAGGGTCTTCATTGTTCCCAGCATATCCCGCATTCTTTCTTTCGTGAATATCTTTAATTTCATCAAGCAGAGAAATAAATCTTTTACTAATTGCCATTCTACTCCTATCAATGATAGATGTTTTTCTTTATGGATGAATCTCCAACTTCTATAAACATTCCTTTTTCACTAAATTCTTTTAAATTTTTAGCTCCAATATATGTACCGGCAGATTTAATTCCATACCCAAATTCACTTACAAAATTTTCCAATGAATATTCTTTTTCAATTGGAATATCAAAACCCTCTACCGATTTTATTTTTATATTTAAATTTTTCATGTTTTGAACAGCGGCCATGCCGTAGAGAGTTCCTTTATTAGGAGATTCATAACATTGCGAAAATAATTTTCCAGCAATTCCATAATCTGCCCCAGCAACTACTGCCTTTACAAAATCTCCAGATGAACGAATGCCCCCATCAATTGCTATTTTCGGAGCTGATTCTCCTCTTGATGCTTTTGCTTCTGCACACAATAGAATAGCTGTTATGTTTGGAATTCCAACACCGGTTACATTTCTTGTGCTACATACACTACCACCTCCTATCCCAACTCTTATTATGTTACACCCAGCGTTAGCTAGTCTTACATAGCCATCTTCTGTAGCAACATTACCTGCCATTAAATTACAATAATGATTATGCGATAAAATATAATTAGCTATATGCTCACAATAGTTATATAATTTGCTAGTATACCCGTTGGCTGTATCTACAAGTAAAATTGCAGGGTTTAAGTCTATAAGCTCTTCTATATTGGTTTCCCCGATTTTTATAGCAATACCAAATTTATCCCCCATGGTCAAGTTATTTTTTATGTCAGCAATTTGTTCTTCTCTTGAAGGATAAAATCGGTGGATTATTCCTAATCCACCCAAAGCCGACAATCTTTTTACAAATTGCCCATCTGTTACACCTACCATGGGGGATGCAAAAAGCGGAAAAGACAAATGTTGCCCTTTAGGTAAATTAACAGAAATATCAACTAAATCTCTTGAATATACATCCGACACTTGCGGAACCACCAATACATCATCAAAATCAAGTCCAGCCATATAGTTACTCCTTTGAAATAGAATCATATTATACCACACTTTGACTAAAAAGTCAAGAGACTTTTTTCATAATTTTGCTTTTCTTCGAACTTTGTACATACTTTATAATCTTTTAAAATATACCCATCTGGAGATTGAGCAAATTGAGAGCAGTACAATACTTGCCCTGGCTCTATTCTTTTGTCTTTATATGCTTTTTTGTCTACAAGTATTTCGTCATATATTCCTTTTTTCAGGCAATAAAATGTTATTTTCATGTTACTGTGATTAAATTCATAAACATATATATACCTTGAGCTTATATCTTCAACTCTTTCCCCTGAGGCTACTATCTCGGATATTCTTTTTAAAAATTGATTCTTTCCTAATTTATTCAAATTAGAAGCTGTATTTTCATTTACATTATATGAAGAAAAAGATGTTTTACTTTTAGCAACAGTTTTGTCAGCGGAAAATTCATTTATATCAAATAAAACGGTTTGCTTTGGCTCTATTTCTTCTATAATTTTAATTACTTCATTATAATAAAAGGATAAATTTACATCATAATCCTCAAAGGAATCATTTGGATTATAATCATTCAAAATTCTAACGTTATTTCCGACATATAGCCCTATAAGCTTACCTGTTGTTTTATCTCTTTTCATAATGGCGCCACCAGAGTTAGATATATAAAATCTGTTTGTTTTTTGAAGCTCTTGTATGCCCTCTGTTGTATGTAACTCCATTACAAAATTTGCTCCAGTTTTTTGAGATATACAAAAGTCCATGATGTCAGTTGAACTTTCTAATGTCTCCATAACAGGTATTTTATTAATAAAATAATTTTTTAGAGCTTTGGCAACAATTGGCATTCTATAAGACTTTTTCAAATCAATGTCAGAAATAAATATACCTTTTTCTTTTATACCACCACCATTCTGTTTTACAGCTACATAAGAATTTACATCCCTTCTAACATACAACGAATAGGGAGTAAATTCTAAAGACAAATTTGTTAATTTTGCCCATTCATCTGTAACTTTTTTATATTCTTCTAATAAAGACCTGTCTATCTTGCACACAATACCATCTGTATTAGCACTAATAACAGATATTCCAGCGTTGTATAATTTTTCTACAAGCATAAGAAGACCAAGTTGCCCTGTAATTGTAGTAGATAGCATTTTTTTAGGGTCATATAGCCAAAATACATCAGAGCCAAGCTTTCCAAATAAAGAGTTAATAGTAATTTTTAAAGCCTCTGACTTTACTTTGTCTCCTTTTTCCTTTGCCTCGATTCTTTCTTGTGTAAGACGTTTGAGAATATTTATAAATGGTTCCCCAAGGTGTGCGGGATAATATTTGTTATTTATAATTATGTTTGGATAATAACTTGCTACATCCATATCCTGAATTAAATACTTATCATCAGATATAAAAACTCCTGGTTCGTCATTTGTATGAAGACCACCGATGCCAAGCGAAAATTTACATCCAGCAAAATATATTTCTTCAGTATATTTATATTTATTATAATCATACACATAAGTTGAAGAAATTTTGTCATAAAGCTCTTTTAATGTAGCATTCTCAAAAGAAATATATGGAGCAATACATTCCCCAAGGAGTACCTTCTTTGCTGGTGTTCTAAGTTTCTTTATTTTCTCCATATCTGCATGAGTTTCTTCTACAAAGTATTTTTCCAATATCAAATTTGCTATTTTTGAATCAGAAGCAGAAGAAAAATCCACCCCATAGATATTTGAAAGACTTTTTCTAAACTCTAGTTTTTCTTTTACGGCGTCGTACAATGCGACTGTAATATCAACATCATTCAAGTTATACTCTATAATTAAATTCAAGTCTTTCTTACTAACACTCTGAAACGGCTCAATAGGAATATCTTGAATCTTTCCCCATTTTAAATTAATAGCTATTTGTTTTAAAGAAACGCCAACCTTGTCAAATGCCATCATTTTCATTAAATCAATACTTTCCCAGGAAGACTTTGTCTTTGGGTACCGTAATTTTAGAATACTCGTATCTCTTCTAAAGTTGTCATCTACTAATTTTGTTGATAAATCAAATAAAACTTTGTTTATATTATCTGAATTGTTATCAAGCAAACACCTTATCATTGGGCAGTCATATGATTCAGAATTATAACCAACTAAGGTTAGCTCTTTAGAAAAAAAATCCTTAACTTGCTCTCTATCATCATACCCAAGACCAATAATAAAAGTATGCTTTTCTTCCCTATTATTTATATTCTTAAAAGATGCGACAAATAAATTTTTAAAACATTCTATATCAAAGGCATATGTCTCCATTGTTATACTCTACTCCAAAAAGGGCATGAATTTCTAACATTACATAAGTTTTGGCAAAAGAATTGATTGGAATTGTTGTATAAGAACTCTTCATCAGCTTTTATTTTCTCAATTTGAGTCTCAATCCAAGTAATAGCCTTGTCTTCATCTTTTTTGTTCCATTTTATAACATGCTTTTTTTCAGGGCGAGTAAACCAAATAATTATGTTTGAAATTTTATAATTCTTTTTCTTTCTAAGGGCATATGCGTATATATAAGCTTGTGTTGTATATCCCTCTAATTTCTTTATATCTACTTTTTCATTCCCAAATTTATCTGTTTTAAATACTACCGATGATTTATAATCAAATAGATAAATTTTATTTGTCTTTTTATCCTGTAAAACTAAATCTGGTCTGGCAGTAAAAGATACTCCAGAAGGTAAGGAGAATTCAACGGTGTCTTCGACATCCAAGACATTATATTTTTCTCTTTCAAAACTAAAACCAGAGAAAAACTCTCTGCCACTTTCTCGGTATCTTTCCTCCATCCCAGGGGGGTATGGCGGTGGCGGATTTTTTATGTACTTATCGTACATTTCATCATAATATTCAATAAGCTCAAATGAATCCAAGTTATTTCTGAAATATTGCTCTATACATGCGTGGATTAAAGAGCCGTAGTCAGAAAAGAAATTTTGCTCTCGGTCAACCATCTCAATATAAGATAGTTTAAACGAGAAAGGACAATTTGCATATGTAGATACAGATGAATAAGAATATTTTAATGTATCTAAGATGAAATCATAATTGTTGCTCAATTTGCCCACCCCGGTATATTAGATGTGTAATAACTTTGTTCTTCTTCTCCATTGTGAAATATTATTTTATCCTCCTCTTTTACTGGGGATGCAAAAAGCATTCTTTCCCCTAAAAATATAACTGGAAATTCCATGGTTGGACCATTTCTGTTTTTTACAACCCTAACTTTTGATTGTAGAATTCTTTGCTCAACATCTTTTTTGTGAACAATAATCCATACTTGGTTTACAGCTTTTTCTCCGGCTTGATTTAAATCAGTAGCCTCTGGCTCTGGATTTCTTAAATGCCTATCAGCTATTGCTCTGTTTAATTGGTGATTTAATATAATAGGAACCTGAAACTCCTTTGATATGTCTTTAATCTCGTATGTAAGATTATTATAGCGAATATTTGGAGATAGCATGTCATAGCCTTTAACTTGCTCGAGCTGGTCGATAACAACCAAATCAAGATTATCTTTATCTACTAATTTTCTAATTTTAGCCCTAATCTCTGGTATAGTCATTCCGACACCATCATCAAAATATATTTTACTACTTGCTATTTTATCCATTGCTTCCCCATATAATTTCCATTCTTGTTCATTCATTTTACCGTTATATACTTTTCTAAACGGAATTCCTGTTAATTGACAAATTAGGCGACAAATAGTCTCATGGGTAGACATTTCAAGAGAGAATATAGCAGAAGATTTTCCTTGTGTAATAGAAACATTATTAACAATACTAAGAGACATAGCAGACTTTCCTGTACCACTAAGCCCAGCAATAATAATAAGCTCATTATTATATATACCACCTATATAATTGTCATAATCAACAAATCCAGTACGTAACTGCTCTATTTTCCCAGAGACGATTTGCTCTGTAAACATTTTTACCATCTCTGTGGCTTGTTTAGCATCTAAAACAGAAGAAGATTTTATCCCACCATATAAAGCTACATTAGAAATATCTTTCTCGAGAGCATTAAGCATGTGGGCTAAATTCTTTTCAGATAAGTACTTTCTCTTATTATCAAGAATAGCCTCTAACCTTCTAATCGAAGCCTTCTCTTTAATAATATCAATATAGGTAATAATATTATCAGGATTAACAAAGTATAACGCTAACATTCTTGATATGTCATCTAACTTTATATTACGCGTATCTTTGGCAATGTCATTAGATAAAGTTAAAATATCTACTTTCATGCCAGCATTATACATTTGCACTATGTGCTTATATATGATTTTATTTTGAATTAATTGAAAATCCTCGCTATTTAAAACATCAGAAACAACAGGAATTATCAAGTTATCTGTAATCATGGAAGCCAAAACAGCGTATTCTATAAGAGTTTGCTCCTCAAAGGTGATGCTTGTAGCTAACTCTTTTCCGCCCTTCGCAATTTTTGCTTGCAGTTCATCTGGTATAGCAGGGACACGCTCTTTGGAATAAGCGTGGTCTAAAACTGTTTCTACTTCTCCTCTTGATAATCCTATCTTTTTACATATATCTAAAACTTTTTCTCTTGCTTCATCTTTTGTATAGCCACATCCTGCCATATCCGCAAGAGCTTTAAACAGAGTTGAATTTCTTTCTCCCTCTTTTGCTCCTTGCGAAAGAAAATATAGTGTAGACTTAGACAGCTTCTTTTTCTCACCTTGCTGAGCTGGAGTAAAAGTTCCTTTTACATATTCTCTTGTTTTATTCGGAAACAACCTCGACATTAAGCCGTCAGGAATAATACCAGGGTCTTTACTCCAATCGTTTTCAAAACGATATTCTCCTGGAAATTTTCCTTCTATTACCTTGCTAGGTGGAGCAATAAAATAACCACCTTCACCTCTTGTGTCAATTCCTGTTGACGCATTTGTACTTGTTCTTCCAGTTCCAGAAAAGATTACATGCATTCCACCAGACGGAGTCCACGCACGAAGAGCTTGACTATCATTTATTCCCCAGGTAGAATAAGTGTCAAAGCCATTCACATGCTTCTTATCAATATCAACAACAAATAATCCTGATGGACCAGTAGAAATACCAATTAGGGCATTAGGCCATTTCTCCCACCAGGCTTTTATTTGGTCAGCATCTACGGTTGCATCCTTGAAACCATTTGTAGTATATGGAGTTTTTTCCTCTGGAATGATAGTTTCCCCGTTTCTAATAAACGGAGCTCCAGGTTTCTCTCTACAGGGAAACACATACCAACCACGGGCAGCATAAGACAATGCATAGTCTAATAAACTTGATGCCATTTTTATATGCTCCTATTATATTAGATTTCTTTTTGCTTTTAGCTCTTTTGGCATTGGAGCATATTCTTCCTTTTCAATAGAGGGAAGAGGAGCAACAAAGCTATTTTCGCCCGCTGGCGCCGAAGTTTCAACAAACGCTTGCGGATACATTGTCTCCATTTTGTCTGGTCCCCAATACATGGGGTCAAAGTTATCTTTATGCTTGAGCCAATCTAAAAATTTTTCTATTTTCCAGCCTTTTTCAGTTTCTTGGCGATAAGCATACTCATAAAAATACTGCCACTTTCTTCCTCTGGTATTAATATGAAGCTTAGATTCAACTTCATTTTCCATTTCTCTTATTCTACTTGATTTTCTCATTCCAGATGATAAAATAACCTCTTCGAGAGCATCAAGGGTTTCTTTATCAGAAACAACTTTCTTTTTTGGAACTTCTGGAAGAATAGGTTCTTTTTCTTTTGTATTTTCTATTTTAGTAATTTCTTTATCATCACAAGTATTGGTGTCCTCAAATTTTTCTTTTTCCCCATCCTCTTCTTGCGAGTAATCTACTTTCCCTTCCCATAAAGCATTTAATCTTTCTTTATCTATACGAAAACGAATCATGTGCTCTAAGCGCATATACTGACAAGACAAAATTCCGAGTTCTTCAAGCTTTTTTCTTGCTGTCCTTTGCTCGTTTTCTGTTAAACCAGTTTCTTCTTCTAATTGAGATGAAGTTTTCCAAACCCAACCATCTTTTGTTTTATCAGACCAATATAAAAATTGGCACAATAAAATCGTGGCAGTTGTGGAGCCAGTAACATTTTTTAACTTTGGATAAAAAGCTACTGGGCGCCCAACATCAATAATAAATTCGGATATGCCCATAAAAATTAAACTCCTTTTATTAAAAAATTTAGCGTGTTATGGTAATCATTATACCACAACACGCTAAATTTGTCAAGGGTTAAACGTTATCTTAATAAGGCAATTCTGATTCAGATTCGTCGTTCCACGGAATATCATCATCTGCAGAAACAGCCGAAGAGCCAGATTGATAGCCATTACTCTGCTTAGAGTCCATTAAGCGAACTTTACGAGCTGTAACTTCAAAGGAAGAAGCCCAGTCACCATTCTTTAATTGAAATGTAATTGGAGACCCATTTTTGCCAGGGTGCAAGATTCCTTCTATAAGAACATGACTTCCTTTATGGCAGTATGTATAAACAAACTCTGCAAGTTTTCCCCAAGTTGTAACTCTAAGCCAAGTAATTTCATCTACTTGCTCATCTCCAACTTTATATGTTCGAGTAGAGCCAAGATTAAAATTTGTTACAGCTGTACCATTAGGGGTATAGCGCATTTCGGGGTCTTTTCCTAAATAACCTTCATATACAAGTAATTGATATTGATTAGCCATTTTATTCCTTTTCCTTTATTAAATATTTTCTGTTTCTAATTCTGGTTCTTCAAGGTTATCTTTAATTGACAAATAATCGTCAATTTCATTGTTTAAATTTACTAATTTATCTGCATCATCAATTAAATTTATATTGCCGTTTGGAACATACTTCTTAATAATACTCATCAAATCTTCATTTTTGCTCCCACCCAGAGAACGAATTTTTTCTCTAAGAGTAGCTTTCAGATTATTAAGCGCCTCTTTTGGGTCTGCTGGTTCTGGGGCAGATACCGCTACGACCTCCGAGGGTTCTTCTGTGCCTTCAGATAACCATTTCATAAGTTTTACGCCAACATCCGGAGTAATCTTAAAAAATTGTTGGTCAAACAAACTTGTTCTATCTTTTGAGCCAAAAGCGGTATGGTCGGCGCTAATATCAAAGAAAGTTGTAAACTCATACTCAAAACCTTTTCTTTGCTCAGGCTCAAGACCTAATTTTTGAACTGTTAACTTTCCATCAGAGCCTTTTTCTACTGAATATTCTTGCTTTGACCGTGCTGTGGCAATAACATGAATTGGAGTCTGATGAATAGCATCTACAAACGCTTTATATTTTGGAGTTACGTCTCTCCATGCAGTATACGAGTTTCCTGTTCTCTTTGCATAGTTGCCTTGCTCCTCTAATAAACCACCTGGACCAGCCCATAGTTGCGTAGTAGAGTCTAAAATTACAACTTCCATTCCGGAATCTGCGCACAGCTTAATTGCTTCCGTATACTTTTCAGCAGTAAAAGGACTTTCTAATGTAATTACGTTATAACGACCAATTTTTACTCCGTCATATGTTGCTCCTACATATAGTTCGCCTGAACCATTTTCAGAGTCAACTAATGCAATTTTACTCCAACGAAAATCGTCGCTTTTATCTGGATACTTTCCTTTCATTAGCCCATATGCAATTAACAATGAACCTAATGTCTTTCCTCCGCCAGAGGGAGCTGCCATTCCTAATTTCAAATATGCTTTTGAACGCTGTGCTTTTCTTAATTCTAATGGTGCCATATATTTTTTATTCTCCTATTTTATATTTTCTAAAAACTTTTTAATAACATTTTCTCTATCTTCTACATAGCAAGGGCTACTCTTATTTGCGCTCATAAAAATAATCAAATCTTCGTTTTCGTCTCCTATTTCTTCAGCAATTTCTGAACGTCCTGAATATCTTCCAAGAATCATTTCTGTGCTTATCTTCCTATTATTTGATATAACATTCTGCAAATTTTTATATTCATCTTCTAAAGAGTTTCTCCTGCTATCTACAAAAACGGTATTATAGGGTAAAAACATACTTTTTATTCTTCTATATTCCGTATCTCCAACATCAACAAAAACAATAATCTTCATTTTATACCATTTTTCTATTCTCCTTTCCAGAACTTTTCTGACTATATAATACATTATTTTTATTTACAAAATCGTTATATTTAAATAGATATATTTTTGTGTCTGAACCTTTATCTCCTCCTGTAACAATTCTAAAATATTTTTTTTGGTTAATCATATTTTTTATAGAATGAGTACTATGTATTGTATAAACAATTCCTTCTTTTCTATGCAGTTTGTATATATAAAAATCCGCTTCTGTCGTACTTATACCAGATGGTTTCCCTCTACAAGAAAATTCTATTGCAAAATTTCCTGTTTTTCCAGATAAGAAATCTTCTTTTATCTCAAATGTATAATCAACCCCATTAATCGATGCAAGCAAATCATACTTCGAATCTGTTCTATATTCTTTTACTATAGCTCCATATTTATCTAGCAATAACTGAGCTATTTCTTGCTCCGTATTTTTAGCAGTAGATAAATCTTTCCTAAAATTGTAATTTCCCATCAGTTTTTAGCATCACACAAATTATAGATTAGAAGATTTATTTTTTGTATTTTTTTCACTAGCACTTTGATTTATGGCTTCTTGGACTTCTGTAGCTACTTCTTGAATAAATGTAGCCACTGTATTTAGAGCGTTTTGAAGCTGTTGGTGGTATTGCAACGTGCCGGGGCTATTTTCTGCCGCTTGCTTTACCACATTGAACGCCATTGCCACTTCCTTAATCTTTTCTCCAGTCATGATTATTTCCTCTCTTATATTTTATTTTCAGTATTCTACCATACTTTGCTCTTTTTGTCAAGGGCAAATTATATGCTTTCCTTGGGAAACAAGACGATTATGTCTCGCACTTTGTTATCTTTTGGACCACACGAGGTAATATCTAATGTATAATCTGGCATATTTTCTTTAAAATATTCGCGTAAATATTTTACAGTTTCATCTTGCAAAGTTACTCCAAATAAATATAAAGATTTCTTGCCTTTGGCTTTTCTTTCTTCTATCTTATTTAAAAGATATGCGAGATATTCTTCTGAGTTAGAAATCAATGATTCCGGCATACAAACACTTCTCCTTTTCCTGGAATTAATATAAGCTTTGCTTTTAACATAGAGATTTTTTTATGGCAAAGAGCGCACTTAACTATGTCCCATTCTTCAAGCATCCTATCAACTTCTTGGTCAGTTATATCCATATAACCACTCTTACTACTTTCTTGCTTATTTTTGTTCTCCATGGTTGTCCTCCTTTATCGAATTGTTATCAAAGTATATCACACTTTTACGATTTTGTCAAGTGATACTTTTCTTTCCAGGCGGACAGAGAGAGTGGTACAATAGGAGAAATTAGTTCTTCAATCGCTTTCGCATACTCTCTAATTTCTAATTGCGCATCTTTTGCTTCTCTTTGGTATAGAAAATTGAATAAATTTCTCAAGTCTGTCTTTGCATAAAAAATTGTATATAATCCTACCGGTAATATTATTCTTGCCTGCTCTTTTCGTACTCCGTGTTTTAATAACAAATCATATTCACCAAGAGCCGTAAAATAAGCATTTCTCAGTATTTCTTTATCTTCTTCAGGAATATTTTCGGGAATATAAAAGCAAATTTCTCCAGATGAATGTCTGCGACTTACCTCAGAATAATTCCACGTTCTGTGACGCATCCATTGCCTTGCTACAAAAATAGGAGCTTTTACTAAGAATTGGAATTCAACCTGTTCAAATGGAGACATGTGGTCATTTTTAATTAACATTTTAATTAACTCTTTATCTTTATTTCCATCTCCATTGCTTGACTTTAAATAAGATAATCTAGCTGCATCTACAATTGTCTCATCATTACCCATTGAGTCTAACAATTCAATAAATCCTTTATCTAAAACCTTCATTATTTCCTTCTCCTTTCTTCCCACAGCTCACATCCAAAATCTTTTGGGCAGACTAACCGCTTCCATGTGTTAAAATCAACATCTTCTGGTATACCACTACCTTCTCTAACCTCTAATACCGCTACTCCATTCAC
>Ga0208824_1002706_pt1 | contig 13190 bp, 7 predicted proteins | sample AD_JPNTR3_MetaG_FD_184447 | JGI IMG/M metagenome (GOLD analysis project Ga0208824, IMG submission 184447) | Active sludge microbial communities of municipal wastewater-treating anaerobic digesters from Japan - AD_JPNTR3_MetaG (SPAdes) (version 2) | ecosystem: Engineered > Bioreactor > Anaerobic >...
TTCTAAAAAGGATGGGTTTAAAAGATGAGAACGAACTTGAGGAACTGCTGGGTCTGTTCGCTAAAGGTTATAATATAGTATTTTCAGCATCGCCCCCGTCATTGAAGATAATAAAGGACGACCCCGATGACAACAAATTTATCGAATGTGCCGTAGCCCTTAAATCTTCTTATATAATCTCAGGAGACAGACATTTGCTGTCCGTAGGAAACTATATGGGCATCGAGATAATAAGTCCAGCTGAGTTTCTCAAAAAAAGTCAAAAATAGCACACTTCAATTCCAGCCGCTACCAATAAAAATTCTGTTTCGGCAATTTTTAAGCCTCCAAATACTGGCCTGACAGCTCATTCATTGGTATTTTCGATTCCCGAATCTCGAAATTCCCCTCAATGGGAGATAAGGCTTATACCCGTCACCTTTTTCAGCATTTGCATTTTTCAAAAAAATTTTATAAAAAGAACGAGATGGTTAGTTATCACTATATCTCCATAGTTGGCACGCAGATTATTGCGGTGCTTAACCCTGTCCTGTCTCTAATAGAATACCAGAAGGGTAGGTTTAAACCTGATTTGATTACCCTTCTTGCAACACCGTCAAAAAAATCTCTGGACTTTGCAGGAAAAATAAAAGGTTATCTGATTACCTCAAAAAATTATAATAAAGACAGCATACAGATTTTACGTATATCCGATGACCTTCTCTGCCATGGAAATCTTTTGCCTGCCCATATCCAGTTAGAAAGATTGATAAAAGATGATAAGAGGGTAATATTCAATATCGCAGGGGGAATGAACTTTCAGGTAGCAGCAATATTGTATTCCATTTCAACCCCCGTGTTCGACATCGTTTATCCCGAAGATGCAGGTATCCATAAGGCTACAATAGATAACGGAAGGATGACAGATTATACATTATTACCCCTTCCGCATTTGGTTAATGTTCTGTCCATGCAGGGGTTAGAATATGAGGTCTTAAAATACAGAAAATCACCACTTTTTGGCACAATTGATAGGCACTCCCTGACACTGCCTCAGGCTATTTATTATGTTAAGGTCAACAACATAATCTTTAACTGTGTGTGCAATTCCGGAAACAGTCTTATATTTTTCAAGGTTCTTCTGGAAAAGAACTACAAAAACAGAAAAAACAAAAGAGAAAGTCTTCTCGATGTTGCAAGAAGTCTTCTTGCCTTTGCAGAGACGAGAGTTTATTCAGGGGATCTATTACACAGGAAAATAATCGTTTTAACTGATATCTCCTCTGTGAAAGACAGACTGGAGATTGAATCAAGGGGCAAGATTAAAACAATCTCGGACATAAGAGAGTTAACAGAAACAATAAAAACCAGTGTCCCCACCATAGAACTATCAGAAATTGACGAAGAAATATATCTTACAGAAAACAAAGTATATGGTGAAGGCACTGTCTATATCTCTCTTGGAAAAGATATTCTGCCAGCCCTGATAGCCCTTTTCAGCCACAGACCTGCCAGGGTGGTGTTCTTCTATACCCCTGAAGATAAAAACATCGAGAGGAATAAATCATCCATTATAAAATACAGAAACCTGTTGCCTGTAAAGGAGGTATCCTTTTCTAAGTGCTCGATCTTTGGGTCATCCATATATAACTATCCGGTAAGAAACATTATAGACAGACCCCATGGAGTCAATATTACCTCCGGCACAAAAGGACACTGTGCGTTTTTAACCCTTCTTGCAAAGAAAAACGGGCTTCCTGTCTTTTCCATAAAGACCGATGAACAGAAGCTCGAGGAAATACCTTCAGGTGCAGGGTCTAAACTTACTGCACCCGAGCCTTTAATCCTTCTTCTTATGGGGGGTCAGAAAATACCTGAGAGGGGATACGGCATAACAGGAAAAGAGATTATCCAGCAAAAGGAACTCTATGAAGGAATCCTCGCCTTTTTGAGCACAATCCCGGAAGATGCAGAGACAAAAGATATTCTGACTTCTGGCATTACAACCCCTGGAGGTAAACTCCTGGTATATAAAGAAAAAGAGGAGATGAAGATAGTATTTAGAGGAGGTAATAAAAGACTTGCATGGTCATCAAAAAAGAACGAGTGGTTCGAAGACCTCATTGGTTATATTATGATAAGGCAGGGCGCAGAAGACGTGAGGGTAAGGATACTCACCGGCAGGGAAGACGATGCAATGGCACTAACAGAAATAGATGTGGTTGCCCGTTTTGGAACATCATACTTTGTTATATCATGCAAGGCAGGAAAGACATCTGTTAATAAAGACAGTCTTGAGATTGCCGCTGTCTCAAGATTATTTGGAAGATTCGCAATCCCTATTATGGCAAGACTACAATATAGCAAAGAACCTTATAGGGTTAAGGGTGTTTATCATTTCGGATTTAGAACCTTTACGGATAGAGAGAAAATGCAAAGACTCCTCGAGGAGGCAAGGTTAGCATTTAAAAAAAGTTATTAAAAAATCAAGAACAACATCTTGTGTAAAAGGGATGACAACAGATAAATCATATATTATTGAAAGAATTTTGCCCCATTAGCCGTTATATTATCTGGGGCCTTAAAAAAGCCTTTATTCAAACACGGGCTTTACAGAAATCTTAACCAATTTGATGGAGGCGATATGAGTGTAAATTCTATATTATTGACAACATTAGGTTTGATTATCCTTATAATCTTTCTATGGTATACGGTTAGGCTTTATAACTATTTGATAGGCAGCAAGAATGCCATAAACTATTCATTATCGAGCCTTGATGCCCTCCTGAAAAAAAGACATGACCTTATACCCAACCTCGTCAAGACGGTGAAGCGCTATATGCACCACGAGGCAAGCCTCTTGAGGCAGATAACCGAATTGAGGACAATGGCTGCTACTGAGGACATATCTATACATGACCGTATGGTCCTTGATTCAGAGATGGCAAGACTGACGAAAAATATCGTATTGTATGCAGAGAACTACCCTACCCTCTATGCCAGCGACAATTTTCTCCAGCTCCAGGCATCCCTCAACGAGGTGGAAGAGCAGATATCTGCAAGCCGCAGGGCACTGAGTGCAAGTATCACAGACTATAACAATGCAATCCAGATGTTCCCTACAAATATCATGGCCTATCTTATGGGTTATAAGGAATTTGAGTGGTATAGCATACCCGAGGATGAAAGACAGTCTCCCGATGTGGAAAGGCTCTTCTAAAACCGAGGGATATTTATCATGCCGAATATAGAAGATTTCAGAGCGTTTTACAATGAAGAACTGCTCCCTCTCCTCGATGAATTGGAGCATATGCGTCGGTCAATACTGATAAAAAATATAAAGACTTTTTTCTTTTTCCTCGGTGTTGGTATAACCGCCTGGATTATCTTATCTATATGGATAAAGCTCACACATAGATATTATGAAAACTATATATTGGTCTATTACGCTGCTCTGGTAATCCCGATGATAGCATATATATACAAAAGGAAAAAACCGAGCTCATTCTTTTGGAGATATAATCATGAGATAATAGGTGGTATTGTCCGTTTTATAGAGCCATCCCTTTATTATAAACCGGAAAGCTATATCCCCTTTTCATCATACAGGCATTCAAGCCTCTTCGATGATAATGTAGATGCTTATACAGGCTCAGATTATATCTATGGAAGGGTTGGCCACACGAATATATGGTTTTCTCAGATTCATGCAGAGAAAGAAGAAGAGAGTTACAGTACCGATGACGATGGCAATACCACAATAGATACATACTGGGTCACCATATTTAAGGGCATATTCTTTGTGGCAGACTTTAACAAAGATTTTGACTGCACTGTTATCCTCCGACCGAGAAGAAGAAATATTATCGAGCTTAGAAGAGATGACGAGATAATCCTCGATTATCCTGAATTCATGAAATACTTCAGTGTTTATACAGATGATATAGTTGAGGCAAGATATGTCCTATCTACAAGCCTCATGAAAAGGATTGTAGAGTTACGAAAGAATGCAAAGAGAGATATATACATATCTTTCGTCCCGCCCAATATATATGTGGCCATTCCATGCAACCCATTATTTTATGCTACCTATTGCAGAAGCATTGTTGACTATAAAAAAATGGAACTCTATTTCTATTATCTTTCTTTTACCATAGGTATAGTGGAGGAACTTGGTCTCAATAGACGCATCTGGGGAAAAAAGGCCCTGTCCAGTACTCGTAATCGATAAAGGGCACTATATGGTTTTGCCTTTACAATGATTTTCAGTTTTTGATAATATTTAAAGAATTATATCTCAGTTTTAAAAAAGAGGTCTTTTTATGCTGGAATGGATAAAAAAAACTTTTAAGAAGACAGTAGATAGCACCCCCTCTATTAATTCTAAAAAACCGAAAAACCGGACATTAAACCCGGCAGATATAGAGGAAATAATAGAAGAAAGGCGGCAAACAGTTATCATATCCTGTGTTGGTCAGAGGGGTCTTGCTGTTATAAGTCCTATATATACATTGATAAGCAGTTTTGATTTAGACCCCGAAGACATATCCATAACCCTTTTTGTCTCGGACGAGACAGAAAAAACTGGGGAAGACTGCAGGGAATGGCTTGAAGATATATTCAGTGGTATCAGAGTAAATGTTCTGCCTTTTAGTACTGAAAATCTGGGCCATATTATAAAAGCCCTCACTGATTATGCAGAAACAGTCTGTTTCCATGCAAACCCTGGGATGAGATGGGAGATTGCCAATATTGCCATGCATTTGCCATTAGAGACAAACTGTGTTTATTCAGATTTTAAAGACCTCTATATATGGAAGATGAATGAGGATACAATCAACGCAAGGTCAACTGAAATACTGGATATAGGATTGGAGACCTATAATAGATTCAATAGAATAAATTTCTTTGAGTATGAAGGTATCAACAATGGATTAAACGAGAACTTAAAGATGCTGCTATATGAATGCGGTTTTGACAGCCATTTTTTGGCATATGGTAATGATATTTCTCGAGATGAGGATATTGCCTTATTCATAAAAAACCGCCTTGTCTGGGTTAGAGAAAAACACGGTTATATCTATCTCCTCTTTGATTTCCAGAAAACCGCTGACCGTGAGAAAGACAATTCCAATGCATACTATCTTGATATGTATAGGGCGGTCACTAAAATCTTTGACCCCCTTAACTTCAACCTTACCATAATAACCAATGATTATTATATAAAGGAAAGGGCAGCCATAGATGGTGTAGGTTTCTATTTCGTAAGCAAAAGGCATGAAAGCTGGAAATCAAGAGTTATGGAATGGTTAAGGGGTGAGGTCATATTTGCCCCGAAAAGGGTAATACATCAAAAGTTAATAACAGATATGCCGGAAAAAGAGTCTTTTGGCAATAAAGATTTTGAAGGGTCATCCTGTCTTTTTGTGTGCCTTGGAGACAACATTGAAACCACACTTAAGGCAATACTATCCCATAATCTAAAAAACGTAATTTTGTTCTATGACAGATATTCGAAGAAGATAGCCTATTTTGCCAAGAGAGTAAAGGATATATACGAAGATTTTGAAATAATGCTTGTGCCTACAGATAACAGGGGGAGCGGGATATTAAATACCATTGAAAGTTTATTCAAGAATTTGGAAAATATCGATATAAATATCACCCCAGGGACGAAATCACAGACAATCGCCCTTGTCCAGGGTGCAAGAAGGATAAACAGGACCGATTCCTTATACAGTATTGATAATGATATTATAAGAAATCTTGTTAATCCATCGTATTTTTCTGAGGTTCAAAGCCCTTCCATAGAGGGCCTTATTGAATGTAATATGGCACCGTATATAGGCTCTTCTGAAATCCCGGATATCCCGGTATTTCTTCTTATAATGAAGGGGCTTGCTAAAAGAAAGATAATGTCCCACAAGAGCATACTCGAAATAACTGCAAACGGAAGCCCGGTCTTTCTCGAAAACAGATATTCCTATGATGAAAATTACTGTGAATTGACCTGTTCTCTCGATGGAAAGACATATTCTTTTCCAACGTATTTTTTGAATGAAAAGATAGGCGGGATATGGTGGGAGGCGACCGTGGCTTACACATTGAAGAAAAATCTAACAGACTTTATCCTATGGGGGGCAGCATGGCATTGGCCGGATAGCGATCCAGACGATGACAGATATTTTACAGAACTCGATATAGTATTCAGATGGGAAAATCATATATGCGTGGTATCGTGCAAGTCAGGGGTCATCATAGGTTCAAAAAATACAACGAGATTGGCTGTAAAGAGTGAAGCAGAAAAGAGATTCGGCAGGTTTGCCCTACCCTTTGTGGCCATACCCTTTGACAGATACAAAGGAAAGGATTACGGAGGGCTTATTGAGGATGGTGTGATGTATCTTACACCATCTGTTCTTATAGATGGCAACAGGTTGGCAGGGGCAATCGAGAGCTTTATTAACTCAAAGAGGACGACTGCCTAACAGATAAAATAAGCCTCTATGAATACTTGCACCTTTAGCCCAAAAAATTAAGCTGTATCAGGGGGTTGGGAATTAGACTTCTCCATTTTAGTGAACACAGATTTTTTCTGCCAGAAGGCCCTGTCTTCCAGGCCTAATACATGGTATATCTGCTGGACTTTCTGGATAGGTTTTGTAAACCTTTTCAGATATACTGTCTTTCCCTTATAGACAATGGCCTCTATGTAATCAGCCAGGAGTTTATGGTCTTTTCTGTCAGGGAGGTCTTTTAATGTGCCAAGGTTAAGGGTGTTTCTGTGTCTTACTTTATCTCCTATACGATAGCTCTCACATAACCTGTAATATGTATACCTCTTTTTGTTCTTTCTATTGGGTATGTGATTTCACCTACTTAAAGATGACATAAAGGCAGAAATGGGATGTTTTGAGGCGGGAGATGCGCAAGTTGGGTTAATAATGTTCCTTAAGTTTTACATAAACCCTGCCGATAAAGATATTGCTATGAGGGTAGAATACTCTGCAATAGGTTTGTCATCTGTCTATAATGCTACATATAAACAAAAAAATACACACATCGAAATAACAAGACCTATAGCAAAGGGAGATCGTGTTGATATTGCCTCTTCAAGGCCGATCAACGAAAATAAAAAGGCCTGGGATACCACCCTTGAATACAAAAAAGATGACTATTTGACAGAAAAACAGAGGATTGCCCGTTTACTCATCGAGGCCATGTTCGGGGTAAAGATCCCAGATCAAATCTCGATAAAGGGTCAGAATGGGTATTCATCTCAAGAAAACCAAGATACCCCTCAAAGATATGAAGTAACAATCTTTGATTTCACAGAAAAGCTTGAAAAAGAGGATGTTGATTTCAAGGCAGAGGGCTATGTGGTAACAAGCGAAGGAAAAATATATAATTTTAATGCCTCTGTAAGACTAAATCGCTCCCTTTATGAGGCAGGTGTATCCATTAACAGACAGATTCAAGGTAAAGACCCTATTGTGTTAAGCCTCTCAGGTGTCTTTAATGGCCTTTCAGAACACACCATTGATTTCGACATTGATGCCGATGGTGTTATTGATAAGATTCATTTTGTAAAAGAGGGGAGCGGGTTTCTTGTAATAGATAAAAATAATGACAGAAAAATTAATGACGGCAAAGAGGTGATAGGCGCACAGAGTGGTAATGCCATCTCTGAATTATCCGACTATGACGATGACAAAAACAACTGGATTGACGAGGCAGATGCGGTCTTCGTCAAACTCTCTGTTTGGGAAAAAGATTCATCAGGAAGAGATATTATTACGCCCTTAAAAGACAAGGGCATAGGGGCTATATGTCTAACAACTGTTCCTACTCCCTTTCAGATTAAAAACATAAAAGGTTCTTACGGAGAAATCTTTGATTCTGGTGTATTTCTCTTTGAAAATAGCACGGTATCAACCTTCCACAGAATAGACTTGTTTGCATAACAAGACTGCAAGCTCAGCTCAAAAACTCTTTTTAATATGAGTTCTTTAAAAAACATAGATTAATCAACAATCTTTTTTGTGTGGGCGTTTTAGGGACAGAGAAAAAGAGGATATTTTTTATAGCCACATTCAATAATTTCAATAACTTATATGGAGCGGGCAACGGGGATCGAACCCGCGGCATCAAGCTTGGGAAGCTTGCACTCTACCAGCTGAGCTATGCCCGCCTTGGATATAATCTAAAGTATTTTTTTATGTAAATCAAGTCTTCTTTCTTCTCTTAAAATCTCCATAAAACTTTTTTAAGGCCCTGGAAACCTAACCAATTTTTTTTCCTTTTTTATCGAGGACCTCTCTTATTTTTTTTGAGATATCTTCAAGGGTAAAGGGTTTTTGGATAAACTCTAACCCCTCTTTTAAAATCCCGTGATGGACAATCACATTATCTGTATACCCTGACATAAAAAGCACTGCTGACTCTTGATGTATCTCCTTTATCTTTTCAAATAGTTCCGGGCCTCTTAACCCAGGGATAACCACATCCAGCAGCACAAGGTGTATATCATCTTTATATCCACTGCAGACAGATATTGCCTCTTCCCCATTTCCTGCCTTCAAAACATTATATCCCTGCACCTTGAGCATCTCTGCAGCGGATTCCCTTACACCTTCCTCATCTTCTATTATAAGGATTGTCTCGCTGCCTCTAAATGTCTCTTTAGCCATGTAGCCATCTTTTTTATCTCCCTCTTTTTTGTCAACACAGGGGAGGTATATCTTGAATGTTGTGCCCTTATTCGCCTCAGAATAGACCCATATATTTCCACCGCTCTGTTTTATAATCCCGTATACTGTTGATAATCCAAGACCAGTGCCCTCCCCTTTTGGTTTTGTGGTAAAAAAAGGTTCAAATAGGTGCTGTTTTGCCTCATCGCTTAAGCCTGCACCGGTATCACTAATAGACAGCATTACATAGGGGCCTGGTTTGACATCCCGATGCCTCTGTGCATATTCACTATCAAGATATGCCCTTAATGTCTCTATGGTGAGTTTTCCCCCTCTGGGCATGGCATCCCTTGCATTGACTACCAGATTTATTATTACCTGCTCTATCTGGCTAGGGTCTGCCTTTATCATACCTACATCTTCCATAAGATTAATTTTTAATTCTATGTCTTCTCCTATGAGCCTCTTGAGCATCTTTTCGAGGTTAGCAATAAGGTCATTTATGTTTATTATCTGCATCTCCATAATCTGTCTTCTGCTATAGGCGAGGAGCTGTTTTGTAAGTGACGATGCCCTCTCTGCTGCCTTTTTTATTTCATTTATTCTCTGTTTAAGTCTTTCAGGGTTTTTTAAATCGAATTGGGCGAGCTCACATGAGCCTATTATAACCGTTAGTATATTATTGAAGTCATGGGCAACGCCTCCTGCAAGTCTGCCTATAGCCTCCATCTTCTGTGACTGTATAAACTGCTGCTGTAGTTCCCTGTATTGCTCCTCTCTTTTTTTACGCTCTGTGATATCCTCTACTGTCCCTTCATAATACAGGACATTTCCCTCCTCGTCTGTTACCTCATGGGCATTTATTGTTACCCATATGGGTCTGCCAAGCCTGTCCATCAACTGTGTCTCAAACCCCTTTATAGTCCCATATTTTTCAAGTATACTCTTATAGACCTCTCTATCCTCAGGGTGGAGATACTGTTGTTTACCTATATCTGCATAATAGTCCATGAACTCTTGAGGTGAATTAAAACCAAATAGCCTTGCCAGGGCTGAATTTGCATCGAGAAACTTCCCATCTGGTGTGGTCTGGAATATGCCTTCTATGGCGTTTTCAAAAATAGAGCGATATTTTTTTTCACTTTTTCTTAGTTCCTCGGTCTTTTCCTTGACCTTTTTTCTCAATAACCATGTTAGAAACATACTCAGGACAAAGAGAATACATATAACTAAAAAACCTATAATAAAATACCTCAATGAACCTAAAATGCCTTTTTCCTCATATATGCCAAGCCATTTATTGTAAATCTCTTTATACCTATTTGTTGATTTGAGTATATTTAGACCTGTATTAAGCCTTTCAACAAGCAATCTATTACCTTCAGTAACGGCAAAGCAGTATTCCCTGGGCATTAAATCTGCGCCTGCAGCCTTTATGTTAGTGAGTTTGAATTTATCTATAAAATAATGACCCTGCATCTTATTCAGGATGGCGCAATCGTATTTTCCCGAGGCAAGAAGTAAAAGCGCCTCATGGGGATCGGTAACAGTTATGATCTTTTTTGTGATATCCTTCTTTTTTAGATAATCGTGCATTATACCGCCTTCCTGCACCACTATCTCTTTATCCGTGGCGTCTTCAAGGGAGCGAATGGATGAATTTCTACGGATGAATATATCGAAAGAGAGGATTGAATGGGGGATAGAGAAATCAACTACCTTATCCCTTTCTACTGAATAGGTCATGCCTGCAAGGATGTCTATCTCCCCTTTTTCCAGTTGAGACCTAACCTCATTCCATGGGCCAAGGCTTATCTTTATATTTAGACCCATAACCTCTGCAACGGCCTTAATAAGATCTATGTTAAAACCCTGGGGGTCTCCCTTATTATCGAGGAATTCATAGGGAGGGTAGTTATGGTCAGCCCTTACAATCAGCTGTTTCTTTTCAAGGACATCTTTTGCCTGGACATAAGGGCTAATAAAAAAAATCTGTGAAAGTAATAAAAAAACTATGACCTTAATAGACAGCATTAATCGCGCCATAGGCTCTGTATAACAAATCAATTCATAGATTGTAAAGGGATTTGTAAAACTGATGGAAAACCAGATTTCGTATTGGATTTTCCTTAAAATCTTCAAATATAAAATGTTATAATAAATACGATGCTATCTGACAAGGCCATCTTTGAGAGGATAGTTTTGATTCTATCTGCCTGCCTGGCATGCGCTGGGTTTATAGGGGTTATCTATGTTGTCAGGATGGGCATACTGCCTTCTCATAACCTGATGGGGCACTCGAGGGAATATGAAAAGGGGTGGAGGCTTTTTTTCATGATTTTTCTGGGTATCCCCTGTTTTCTGGCTTTCTTAGCCGGTATTATGCCCTGGATTATATGGAGACCCTGGAAAAAGTCATCCATGAAAAAAAAGAAGGCATCATGAAAGGGATACCTTCTATACATTAAACTATAGAAAAATTAATCGAGATCAGCCTTTTCTGTTATACCCGAACCTCTCCTCAAATACAGGTGCTACAAGATTATCAACAGGTGCATAGTCATCCCTTATTACTATGGCATATTCTTTATTGAGGAAATCTTCCATCATCCTCTCGGGGACAACATAGGACTTTGCATGTTCCTTAAGCTCAGTCTTCACATATCTTACAAAGTTATCTATATCCATAGGACCGTTTGATGCAATTACTATGAATGTACTTATCTTTGTATTTTCGAAATCAGGGCTTACAGACACAAGATAGACATTCTTTCTCCCGAACACCTCTGACAAGGTCTTGATATAAGACGGCAAAAAAGCCCCCTTATGGAAATTATCGATAATATTAGACATGAGCAGGCCATTGGGCTTCATAATATCCTTTAATTGCTGGAGAAACTCCTTAGTGGTCAGGTGATAGGGTATGGAGAGGTCATTATAGGCATCTGTGAATATGAGGTCATACTTCTCTTTGCAGTTCATGACATACCAGCGCCCATCCTCATTGTAGCTTTTGATTCTCGTAGTCTTTGGCAGCCCCAGATGGTTATATACAATCCTGGTCACCTCCGGGTCAATCTCCACTACATCTATATCTGCCTTAGGGTAGTATACCTCCATATATCTTGGAAAGGTATAGCCACCACCACCTATGGTAAGGCTTTTGAAGTGCTCATCTTTTCTAAATTTCCATTTCAAGACATCCGAATAAATCCTCTCGTATTCGTATTCAATATGATAGGGGTCATCAAGGGCAACATACGAATGTATAAGGTTATCCAGTATCATTGCCTCAAGAGGGGTATTATTGTCTTTGCTTACTGTCTTTGTCAGTTTTATAGTAAAATAGTCACTTTCTTTATAGAGGTATGTGTTTTTCTGAAGAGGGGGCCTGTAAAGGTAATGGTATATGAGCCATAAAAAAGGCACAGCAACAACAAGAAACAGCACCGCCATCTTTTTTGTCCTGAATAGTGACCCGGAGAATATAGCAGCAAGTATGAGTATAATACCCATGGTAAAGACTATACTTCTTGTGCCCATATAGGATATAAGGAAAAAGCCTGTGGCAAATGTACCGATTATAGCGCCGAGCGTTGAAAATGCATAGATCTTGCCTATAACATTGCCCGCCTTATCAAGGTTTTTCAGTGTAAGTCTTACCACAACAGGGGAGATAGTACCGAGAACACATCCAGGGATAAAAAATATAATAGTGGTGACAATGAATATCCTCAACATGAGTGATACAGGAAATCTATATGCAGCAATGGCATAGGTAAGGGGGATAATGGTGAGAGAGGTAATCCCTGATATGAGGAGTAACCACCCCAGTGTCTTTCTCGTAGGGAATCTGTCAACAAGTTTCCCGCCTATGTATGCCCCGATGCTTATCCCGGCAAGGATGACACCTATTATACTCGTCCATGTATATATGGATACGCCCACAAAGGGGGCAAGTATACGACCTGCTACCATCTCTATAACAAGGGAACAAAAGCTCGCAATGAATGTGATTATGTATGCTTCTATCAGGCTCATCTTTTCAGAAATCCTCCTTTTTTAGTACTCTAAGCTGTAAAGCCAATATTCTATTCAAACAGGCATTATTAAATCAGACCTGAAGAATCTAACTTATTAAAGCTATGCAGTATATTTGACAGATTAGTGTGATTTTTTCAATAGTTAATTTTTGAGAGGCCCTGGGCATCTTTCTAATATAGACTATAGACTGGCGACTAAAGACTACAGGCTTATAAAATCCTAAATCCAGATTTAGTTGGAGGGTATCTCTTAAGGTCTAATCTCTCTGAGACATATAATTTTCGAATTCAACGAGGTTTGCCTCGAGGTGCTCCACCTCTTCAATGAGCCTTCTTGCCTTTTCTTCAAGCTCTGTGCCTTTGGCTGATTTTGCTATCCTCCTTGAAAGACCTGCAATAGCTACAATACGGTTTCTGAAATTATGGGCAGTCTCAAGGAGTATTGTCTCCTGACGCTGGCAGGATGACATAAGCATTT
>Ga0208824_1002709_pt1 | contig 13186 bp, 10 predicted proteins | sample AD_JPNTR3_MetaG_FD_184447 | JGI IMG/M metagenome (GOLD analysis project Ga0208824, IMG submission 184447) | Active sludge microbial communities of municipal wastewater-treating anaerobic digesters from Japan - AD_JPNTR3_MetaG (SPAdes) (version 2) | ecosystem: Engineered > Bioreactor > Anaerobic...
TTAAATCGGGACGGAGCGTATTCAGGAGGACGAAAAGGTCATTACTTCCGAGCTGGATCGGTGTCGCAGTCAAGAAGATGACAGCCTCAGCGTGGTCACAGAAAAAGCGCACAGCTTTGTGGCTGAATGTATCCTGATTTCGGATATGGTGCGCCTCGTCAACGATGACGAGATCGAAGCGAGGAGGCGGGTCGAGGTCAAGCAACCCCTTCTTGCGCTTTCGCTTGCCGTCTGGTCCTGAACCATAAAGCAAAACTTCATCGAACAAGGAATAGGGAACAATCACCCTCTGATGTTGCTCAGGCCAGACGCCTTCAAGGTGCATCTCGTTTATGCAGTAGCGCAGGGTGCCACCATCGAGGTGTGTGAAACGTTCCTCGAAGCGCTTCATCTCGTTCATCCATTTGCGCTCGGTTACCAACGGGCGAGGGCACACGATGAGTACTGACCGGATATCACGTCTTGCCTGCAATTCGCGGAGAATAAGTCCTGCCTCGATGGTCTTGCCGACGCCAACACCATCGGCGATCAATAATCGCGGTCGATCCGATCTGATGAACCTCAGCACGGGGCGAAATTGATACGGTATAAAATCGACACGTGCGGCGTTGAGCGAATAGAGTGTCGATAAACTGGGATATCTGATTTGCAGCGCGGTTAGGTAGGCGTGAAACTGCTCACAGGGGAAGAATTCAGTGTCATCGTCGGGAACATCTTCAGCTTGTAGCTGAGATGCATAGAAGGTCTGGGTTTCGCCATTTACGAAGACCTTGAAGCGATTTTCCGGTTTACCCGGCATGACCGAAATCACCGCGCCCCGAATAGATGTGTTGGACCGGACACATACGATCTGCCCCGGTTCAAATTCGGCACCATCCCCTTTGTTTGTCTGGGGCGGCTTAGGGGCAGCCGCATCGGTTTCTGAAGGCGATTCAGTTTCTTTAACAAGGAGTGACGTCTTTAAGGATCGTACCTCTTGAATCAATGCTTCATTCGCTTCGATCACCACGGCAAAACGCTGGAGTGTGTCAAGGTCGCGGTATACATCGTCGAGGGGGAAGCCTTCAGTGGTCACATGGGCCCACCGGTTGCGGATCGTTTGCATCTCCTTGACGAAATGACGCGATTCTGACGTCAGGCCGAGTTTATTAGAAATCTGATACCAGTTCTGATCGAGCACTCGAAGCAGGGCGGCGAGGTCCAGAGCACCCAGGGATGCTATGCCCCGTTGCTCCATCCGCCGACGTTGCTGAAACGACAGGCCATTAAGGACGGCTTCCTTCCACCAATCTGCAAAGAGGGTTGGCAGCACCTTCTCAAGAAAAAGGGTAAGCTGTTTGGCCACCTCGCCTAATAGCTTCGAGATGGCGGCTTGGGTATGTTGATCATTGAATTGGTCTGCCATGTGCCATTCCCGTTTCAGGACCCATCAGGGGAAGATGCTACTGCCGCCCTCATTTCGTGCGCCAATCCATCAAGCTCTTCTCGGGCCTTCTGCAGAATCAACGCTGCGCATTCCATGCAGTAGTTGTTCTTCGACATGTTCTCCTTAATGACCAAGCATTTGTCGCCCTGGCAGATAACGTGCTCCTGGTTCCGCGAGCAGTGTCTCCGCCGCTGGGCGGTTTCGAAGCAGGCGGATACGAGAAGGCGTTTCAGCTTGGGCATCGGTCATCTCCTTGAAAGACGCTCATGGATTTGGGCCTGGACGTCGTCCCCGATCTGGTCGATCTGTTCCAGAACCTCCTCCAGCCGCTCCAGCGGGATATCGCCGCGGGTACCGCCATCCGCCTCGAGCCGCTCATTGACGGCTCCATTTACGATCATGATGACCGCCGCGTAGTTGTTGGCGCTTCGCAGCTCTGGGTAAGCCAGCACGATGTTGCGGCCGTTGATGGACGCGCCGAGGGCGTTCAGGATTCTGCTGGCCAGTGTCCGGGAACGTTCATTGAGCCTTCGCCGGGCCTCCTGGCGTCGTCGCTGGGGCGTGACCGGTATCTCCCGCGGCTCCATGCTCTCGCGGGTCCGGGCCTGGATGAGGCGCTGGCGGAGGTTTTCGCGGGATAGTCCAAGGGCCTCGGGGTCGAGACCGCGTCTCCGGAACTCCTGGACGAGGTCGTCGATCACGGCGTCATCCATCGGGTCGAGGTACGCCTGCTCGATGAAGTGGCTGATGATCTCGTTTTGAACAACCATGTCCGGTGTCAGGCGTCTTCGGCGGCCTGGCTCATCGGCCGGGGGACGCTCGTCACCCGCTTCAAGCCAGCCCTGGATGAGTTCCTGGTCCTCCTGGTCGATCCGCCTGAAATCCTCCCAATGACGGTCGATGTTTAACCCCACGTGGGAAACCGCCACGCCCCGGTTGTCCGGATGCTGTGGATTGTTCTGGTGGATCACCCGCATGACCCTGCCGATGAACTGGACATAGGGCGACAGCGACCGGAAGGGTTGGAAGATGGCGGCCACGCTCAGGTTTGGGTGATCAAATCCCTCCCCGAGCATCCGGACCTGGACGATGCAATCGATCCGGCCCCGGCGTAGGTCCTGGAGCACATCCTCAATTTCCTCCGCCGGCATGTTGCTGTGGATTTCACGCGCCTGCATACCGCGCTCGGCATAAAGAGATCGGACTTGGCGGGCGTGGTCCACCGAACAGGCGACCGCGATCAGTTGATGGAATGTGCCGGTCTCCCGGAGGTGTTGAAGCCACTGAATGCTGGCGTCCACGATGGACCGATTGCACTCGGGCGCGAGCGCCACACCCCGGCTGAACCATTCCTCGTCCCGGAGTTGAAGGACCTCTTCGAGCGTGTGACGCCGGGCATCTCCGCGATAGGTGAAGGAGATCTCCTCGGGCGCGACATTCACGGCTGTGATCTGCTTGATATAACCACGCACCATGGCGGTCCGGAACGGATACGCGTAAACCCGCTCGCCCGCAATCTCGCGTCCGTCGCCTCTGAACGGCGTGGCGGTCAGGCTGACGACCTTGGCGTTGGGGAACCGTTCGAAGACCCGCTCCCAGCTCCTGGCCACATTGTGGTGCCCTTCGTCGACCAGGATCAGGTCGAAGAAATCATCCGAGAAGGCGGGAAGCCAGCGGTCGACCCGGCTGGCCAGTTGCTGGATGTTGGTGACCACGATATGCGAGTTCTCGCAGTCGTGGATGTTTGCGTCCTGGCCATCCAAGACGGCCGTGAAGGGACCATGACTCACGTCCGTCAACACGCGCGTGGAGGTCCAAAAGCACTCGCGCCCAGCGACGTCGAAGGCGGTGGAAATGCCCCGGCGAATCTCTAGGTTCGGAGCGATCACCAGCACCCGCCCTTGGGCGGTCTCAAAAGGCAGCAGGGCCATGAGGCCCGTCTTTCCGCAGCCCACCGGAATCTGAAGGATGGCGTGCTCGGAACTGTTCCGGAAATGCTGGCGCGTGCGGAACCACCCCTCGACCTGGGGATCGCGCAGGTTCGGGTTGCCCTGAATGAAGGCCCGCGTTGTGTTGAAGAATCTGGCTATTTCCTCGTTGGTCATTCCTTTTCCGCCCAGTCCTTGCAAAGGACTTCCGCTTGTTCCAAAACAAGCTCCGTGGCATGTGCTTGTTTGTCCGGCGGATAGCCGTATTTTCGAAGAATGCGCTTGATGATTACCCGCATCTGGGCCCGGACGTTTTCTCGGACGGTCCAGTCGATGGTGATGCTGCTGCGCACCGCCTTGACGAGTTCTTGAGCGATCAGCCGCAGTGTCTCATCGCCGAGGACGGCCACTGCGCTATCGTTGACCTCCAGCGCATCGTAGAAAACTACCTCGTCATCCGTCAGCCCCAGTTTCTCGCCTCGCTGGTTGGCCTCGCGCAGGTCCTTCGCCAACGCGATCAATTCTTCGATCACCTGTGCCGTTTCAATGGCCCGGTTTTGGTATTTCTTGATTGCATTCTCAAGGAGCTCCGCAAACGACCGGGCCTGAACGACGTTCTTTCTGCCGCGTGCCTTGATCTCTCCTTCCAGCAGCTTGCGCAGCATCTCCACCGCCAAGTTCCTTTGCGGCATGCCGCGCACTTCCGCCAAGAACTCATCGGACAGGATCGAGATGTCCGGCTTCTTTAGTCCAGCGGCCGCGAAGATGTCGATGACCTCATCCGAAGACACCGCCTTCGAGACGATCTGCCGGATGGCGAGCTCGATCTCCTCCGGGCTGCGGCGGCTGTCCCCTGTGCTCTTGGTCAGCACGGACTTCACCGCCTGGAAGAAGGCCACGTCGTCCCGAATCTCCAGTGCCTTCTCATGCGGAACAGCCAGCGCAAACGCCTTTGATAAATCGCTAACCGCCTTCACCAGCCGGTTCTTGCCGTCATCCTGGGTCAGCACGTGCTCCTGCGCCGCCGGAAGCACAGAAAGCCGCGCCTTTGGCCCGCCGGTTTTCCATGGCGACCAGTCGAAGCCGTGGAAAATGCCGCAGCAGACCTCGTACCGCTCCAACATGACAGCCACAGCCTCTTCCTGGTCGATGGCCGTTTGACCCTTGCCGCCGCTCTCGGTGTAGTTGGCCAAAGCGTATTTAAGCTGGTCTGCCAGGCCAAGGTAATCCACCACAAGGCCGCCCGGCTTGTCTTTGAAGACGCGGTTCACCCGCGCGATGGCCTGCATCAGCCCGTGACCGCGCATCGGCTTGTCCACGTACATCGTGTGGAGGCACGGGGCGTCGAACCCTGTCAGCCACATGTCGCGGACGATAACTACCTTGAACGGGTCCTTCGGATCCTTGAAACGCTTTGCCAGGTCCTCGCGGCGAGGCTTGTTGCGGATGTGCGACTGCCAATCGACCGGGTCCGATGCCGAACCCGTCATCACGATTTTGAGGATACCCGCGCCATCGTCATCATGGTGCCAGTCCGGACGGATCGCCGTAATGGCCTTGTAGAGCTCGACACAGATGCGGCGGCTCATGCAGACAATCATCGCCTTGCCGTCCATCGCTTCCAGTCGGCGCTCGAAGTGCTTTACCAAATCCTCGGCGATCAGCTTCAGCCGCTTCTCCGTACCGACCAGAGCCTCGAGCTGTGCCCACTTGGTCTTCAGCCGCTCCTTGTGCTCGACCTCCTCGCCCTCGGTGACCTCCTCGAACTCCTTGTCCAGCAGGGGTCGGGCGGTTTCGTCGAGTTCAAGCTTTGCAAGTCGGCTCTCGTAGTAAATAGGTACGGTTGCTCCGTCCTTCACTGCCCGCTCGATGTCGTAGATGCTGACGTAGTTGCCGAAGACCGCGCGGGTGTTCTTGTCGGTCAGTTCGATGGGGGTGCCGGTGAACCCGATGAAGGAGGCGTTCGGCAACGCCTCGCGCATATGCCGGGCAAAGCCGTCGATGAAATCGTACTGGCTGCGATGCGCTTCGTCGGCGATCACGACGATGTTACGGCGGTCCGATAGCAGCGGGTGTTGATCCTCGCTGTCGGTCGGGAAGAACTTATGTACCGTCGTGAAAACGACTCCGCCGGAAGCGGTCGTCAGCAATTCCCGCAGGTTCGCCCTGCTTTGAGCCTGCGTGGGCTGCTGGCGAAGCAATTCGTGACAGCGCGCGAATGTGCCGTAAAGCTGGTCGTCCAGGTCGTTTCGGTCGGTGATCACGACCAGCGTCGGATTCTCCATCGCCGGATGCAACACGACCCGCCCGGCGTAGAACGCCATCGTCAGGCTCTTGCCCGAGCCCTGTGTGTGCCAGACCACGCCGACGCGCTTGTCGCCGCCTGCACCGGCAGCCCGAACGGTTGAAGCCAGCGCCAGGTTCACCGCGTGGTACTGGTGATACCCGGCCATTTTCTTGATGAGGACGCCACCACCCACATCTTCGAACACGATAAAATGCCGGATCAGGTCCAGGAACCGCCGCTTCTCAAATACGCCCTCGATCACGACCTGAAGCTGAGGCAGCCGATTGTCCGCCAGTTCCTCACCCTCGATGGTCCGCCACGGCATGAACCACTCGCGGTCGGCCGTAAGCGTCCCGATTCGCGCCTGCACGCCGTCGGAGATCACCATCGCCACGTTGAACGAGAAAAGAGACGGAATCTGTATCTTGTAAGTCTGAAGCTGGTTGAACGCCGACCAGATAGTGGCGTTTTCGGTGGCGGCATTCTTGAGTTCCATCACCGCTATTGGCAGGCCGTTGACGAACAGCACCACGTCAGGTCGGCGTTCGTGCTGGTTCTCGACCACGGTAAACTGATTCACCGCCAGGAATTCGTTATTCTCCGGCTCTCCGTAATCGAGCACGCGCACGAGGTCGCCGCCGATGGACCCATCGGCCCGCTGGTACTCGACCGGCACGCCCTCGACCAGGTACCTGTGGATGACGTGGTTGTTCGCCACGAGCGACGGCGAGTCCGGCCGCGTCAGCTTGCGGAATGCCTCCTCTATTGCATCCGACGGCACCTGCGGGTTCAACCGCTGGAGCGCCTGCCGCAACCGACGCGAAAGACAAACCTGGCCGTAGTCATCTCTCTCGGCCATCGCTTCGCCCGGAGCGATCTCCAGACCCGATATAATCAGGTAACCCAAGCTCTCCAGCCACGCCAACGCGGCCTGCTCGATGACAGATTCACTAAAACCACTCGTATTCATTAGGCCGCGCCCCCTTCCTGATCGGGATCGCCAGTCTGATCTTCGGTTTCGTCCTTGGCCTCATAATCGGTAAGGAGGTCCCGGTAGGCTTCCTGGTCAATGCCGAATAACACTTCGCTGGGCTTGTATTCGAGCGTAAAGATGCGGATTATTTGGTTCTGTTCGTCAATCCACTCGTTGAAATCCGTCAACTCCCGATAGACCAGGCGACGCGATGGTCCATCCACGGGATAATGCCGATGTGCACGGAAAAGGAAGTTCACAATCGCATCGGCGGCGCGAGCAGCCAGTTGAGCCTGAACGACGTCAAGCTGTTCTGTGTAGGCGTCTTTCCCATGAGACGCGAAACCTTGCGTATTGCGGAGTTCGCATATGCCCTGGATTGCGGTCTGTAAGCCACCAATGGTTTTCTTCAGGGAAGCCGCTACATCCGCAGCACCATCAAGACCTTCCGGTACAACCTGCAGTTTGCGCACCGTCTCCTTCAGCAAGCGCGGCAAATCCCATGCGCTATCACATTCGTGGCCCCGGTCCTTCAGAATTGTTTTGCAGGCGGATTCGATCAGAGTCTTTGCCAGGTCGAAGGAAAGGCCCGGATTCTCGCCGACGGCCTTCTCTATCGCGATGACCTGCTGTTCGAAGTAAACAGCGTCGGTTGCCAGCACCTCACGTGCGCCAGCCATTACGAATGATGGGGTGACGTTAGCCTCTGCCATCAGACGCACCTCCCGGCGATCCGTTCGGCATCAGGCACGCGTAATTCGCCAGAAATCAGCTTGGGGAGCAGGGAATCGCGAAGGTCGGCGAGATGCTGAATCTGTCTGAGCGACGAGACAACACGCTGATGCGTCGGGTCAACCACCTGCATGAAACACCGCAGCACCTGAGGCGGCGGAATAACTGCAGTGATGGGGCGGAAGTTCCGCTTGCTGATCTCCATGAAAGTGCTGCCGTTCGCTTTGGCGAGCACCCGATCCATGTTCGCTTTGGTCCAGTGCAGGACGTACAGATTCGGCAATTCAGCGTCGCACACCATCGCAATGATCCCTTGATTGACGGAGACGGGTGTTTCAGCGACGGCCAAGTAACCTATAGGCGCGCGAGACGACAGAAGAACCGTACCCACAGGTAGTTGCCCGGAACTGACTTTTGCCAACCCTTCGTCGGTGAGGTGTCGTTCCGTCTGCAATAATACGGGGTCTGTGAGCGACGCCATATCCTTTGGCGTGCAGAATGGGTGGATGCCGCCTTCCCAGTAAGCAGGTTCCTTCGTGCTGGGTGTACCGCCGCCTAATACTTGCACCACCTCGCCGATAGGACAAACCCTCCACCCCTTCGGAATCTTGCCCAATTCGGAGTCTTCGAAGGAATCCGGGAACAGGGCTGCGATTTCGGGGTTCAGCTTGGGGCAGGCGGCGCGGCTGACCTGCTCGTCGGTCCATTTGGGATGCTCGCGGCGCACGGCGGCCTTGGCGCGCACGGGGTCGAAGTCCACGAACCACGATTTGAAAATAGCCCGCGCCATCTCTTCCAGCGTCCGGTTCATCCGCCGGTTCAACTCGATCTTGTCGTCCAGCGCACCCAGAATGCAGGCGATGGCCTGTTGCTCTTTCAGGGGAGGAATCGTCACCTCACAATGACTTAGAGCGCTGGTCGGCACGCGCTGGCGCCCCGAACTTCCCGTCATCTGCGAAATGCAGTATTGACGGACACCGTCCCATTTGGTCAGGTAGTAGGCGAAGCCGTTGTCCGTGACGTTGGGCCTGCCACGGATCACGATGAACTCTGTAGAGCCATGACCCACTTCTTCCGCTTTGGAAGCGGCATAGCGCGCGATCTTGCCATTCTCCAAGCAGGGTGTGATGCGAGCCATGAGCGTATCACCGTTTATGAACCGCGAGCCGCCGCCCTTGAACTCTCGTAATTCGCTGGGGCCAACACTGCGCGAGCCAGGGTCGACAGCCTGCATATCCACGAACGGATAGACCGATCCACGCTCAAGGCAAACCGTCGGGTTTACCTGAACGGCCTGGTCGAATGGCATCGTGCTCCAAACATCACTCGCCATAGCCGATGTCCTCCAGGTTGGCCCAGATGAGCTTGTCGAACTTCTCGGCCTCGTCGGTCTGCTCGCGCAAGGCGGCCGTCAGCCGGGCCATCTTCGCCTCGAAGGGTTCGCCGTCGTCTTCGACCTCGGCTGCTCCGACATAGCGGCCGGGCGTGAGGATGTGGCTGTGATGGCGAATATCATCGAGCGTCGCACTCCTGCAGAAGCCGGGCATATCTTCATAGTCCCCCGCAGACTTGTCGCCCCGCCAGGCGTGGTAGGTGTCGGCGATCTTGCGGATGTCGTCATCCGTCAGTTCGCGGTGGACGCGGTCAATCATGCTGCCCATTTTGCGGGCGTCGATGAAGAGCGTCTGGCCGCGCCGGTCGCGGAAACGGCCGTTCTTTTTTTCGCGGGCGATGAACCACAGGCAGACAGGAATTTGGGTGGAATAGAAAAGCTGGCCGGGTAGCGCCACCATGCAGTCCACCAGGTCGGCCTCGATAATGTTCTTGCGGATTTCGCCCTCGCCCGATTGGTTGGAGGACATGGAGCCGTTGGCCAGGACGAAGCCCGCAAGACCGGTCGGGGCCAGGTGATGGATGAAGTGTTGGACCCATGCGAAGTTCGCATTCCCGGCGGGCGGAATGCCGTACTTCCAGCGCTTGTCGTCCTTGAGGCGCTCGCCGCCCCAGTCGGACATGTTGAACGGCGGATTGGCCAGGATGAAATCCGCTTTGAGGTCGGGGTGCAGGTCGCGGTGGAATGTGTCGGCGTGCTCTTTGCCAAGGTTATTCTCGATCTGACGGATGGCGAGATTCATCTTGGCCAGCCGCCAGGTGGTATGGTTCGATTCCTGGCCGAAGATGCTGACATCGGCCTTTGTTTTTCCTCCATTCCCATTGCCGTTGGCATGGGCCTTAACGAACTCAACCGACTGAACAAACATGCCGCCGGAGCCGCAGCACGGGTCATAGACGCGGCCCTTGTAGGGGGCCAGCATCTCGACCAGAAGACGGACCACGCAACGGGGCGTGTAGAATTGGCCGCCCTTCTTGCCCTCGGCGCTGGCGAACTGAGAGAGGAAATACTCGTAGACCCGGCCGAGAATATCCTTGGAGCGGTTGGTCTTATCTCCCAGACCGATGTTGCCGACCATGTCAATGAGCTGACCAAGCCGCTGCTTGTCGAGACGCGGGTGGGCGTAATCCTTGGGCAGCACGCCCTTGAGCGATGGGTTATCGCGTTCGATGGCGAGCATGGCGTCGTCGATGACCTTGCCGATGGTCGGCTGCCTGGCTTCGGATTTGAGCTTGGACCAGCGCGCCTCCTTGGGCACCCAGAAGATGTTGACGGCCCGATATTCGTCCGGGTCTTCCGGATCGGCTCCCTGGGTTCGGTCCGCTTCGAGCTTCGCGCGTTGCTCTTCGAAGGCGTCTGAGATGTACTTGAGGAAAATCAGGCCGAGGACAACATGCTTATACTCAGCGGCGTCCATGTTGGAGCGCAGCGCATCGGCGGCACGCCAGAGTTCAGATTCGAAACCGAGATTCGCGCCGTTGTCCGTGTCTTTTGCCATGTCAGATCTCCTCTCCGGGGAAAAACTCTTGAAGGAGATCTTCGCCCCGTTCGCCCAGGCCCCGGGCCAAATCATCGATCTGTTTAAGTGCCAACGGCGACGGTTTGGCGCGACCGTTCTCCCATCGGTTAATGGTTGGATAGGTCACGCCAAGCTTGGCCGCGAATTTTTCCTGAGTGAGCCCCGTTCGTTCGCGAAGCTCACGGACTAATCGGGATATGTCAGCCCGGGCATTCAATGTCGTTCTCCTTTCAGATCCGACGGGGACCTGAACGAAACAAAATTCATATCACGCTCCCCAACAGATGATATATCATACAATAAAATGGAGAGATGTCAATAGCGATCTCCGCCGAGAGATTCTCAGGAGTTCAGAAAGAGTTGCGGGTTCAGCGCCAAATTCCGGCGGTTAGCTCCTTGACGCTCCCGGTACAGCGATCCCCCACCATGTAAAGCCAGGTTGGGAGAACGGTTCCGTTTGCCCGGACGGGTACCAGGACGCGGCGGTAGAGGCAGGGACCGCCGGGGTGAAACCCCTCCAGCCGGTCGATGGCCGGAAGGCGGTTTTCGGGATCGTCGAAGGTAAGAACTTCCCCGTACACGGGGCCCCAGGGCGCGCCTGTGCCCTTCTTCGGGAGCCGGTCGGGGGTTGGCTCGGGATTGGACATGCGGGCCGTCACGTGCGCTTGTGTGGCCACGTCGGCGAGCGGATTGGTGGTCCCGACGGCGAGGATGTCTTCTTCCGGGACCTGCAGGACCGGGATTCCGGAGGATGTCTCGAAGAGGCGGCCGCGGACCACGGCGTCCTCCACGGTCAGGACGCCCCGGCAAAAGCGGTCGTGGTTCCAGAAACCGCGCTTCAGTGTGCCGTAGACGAAGAGTCTCAGCATTCCGTTTGTGTTCGGCTTCAAGGGTTCTGTTGGGTTCATTGCCTGGTTCATGGGGTTCATTGGAGTGTCTGTCATGGCTCCGCGCCCTTTCTCTCCTGGGCGACGAACTCGAAGGGCTCCACCGAGTACGCGGCCAGGTCACAGCAATGGAACACCACCAGGCTCATGGGCGGGACCGGAAGCTCACGCTAGCCTTTTTCATCCGCCAGCACGGCGTCGAGGTATGCGGGGTCCGAAGCGTAGAGAACGGCCTTCCGGCGGGGATGCCAGCGCAGTTCCAACGGCCGGTTCCCCTTGAGCACAAAGACGGTGCCCGGGTCGGTCCGGCAGGCGATGACGGCGGTGATCTGACCCCGACAGCGTCGGAGCCGGGCTTTGAACCGCTCGATATCCATGGCCCCGTCCCGGGCGGCGTTCGCGGCCAGGCGGAACAGAATCTCGCTGTCCACCTCGGCGAAGCGCCGCATCTTCCAGCGCCGGAACAGGTAGTCGGCGTTGTAAATGGTGCCGTTGTGGGTGCCGATCACCTCCCCGGCGCGGATGGGGTGGTTGTTGCTGTTGACCTGTTCGTCCCCTCGGGTGCGCCACCGGGTATGGCCGAGCAGGAGCGTGGCGCGGTTGTCCATAGAGGCAAGGAGTTCGGCGAAGGCCTTGTCCGTGACGAACCGCTCGGCCGTCACCGGCCGCTTGAAGAGCCGGTGTCCGCCGTCGGTGTCGAGCCATGCCGCGCCGGTGGCGTGTGGTCCGCGCTCCTCGCTCAATACAAGCAGGCGGGTAAAGAGCCAGGCGAGATACTCCCGCTCCTCGGCGCGTCGCCGCTTATTTCCGAAGATGACTCCCGCGAGCCCGCACATCAGGATTTCCCTCCCTGCGGATCGACGATGAACCCGCGGAAGACGCCTTCGGCGTATTCCTTCGGATGCTCCTCGATCCAGCTCGCGGCATCGGGATATCCGAGCTCCCCGACCAGCCGGGCGACGACCGGCCGGTCGAGCATGTTGGTCAACCCCGAGAGCCGGACCGCGTCGATGCCCTGCCAAACCAGGGAGGGAATCGGTATCCGGGCCGATTTGTCGTCCTGCACCTCGGCAAGGCCATGTTTGATCAGGGCATCCAGGAAGGATGCGGCCTTTTCCTCCGGCGTATCGCCCCGGACCGTAAGCTCGACTCCGGACAGCATCTTGGCGTTGCGCAGGACCATGTCGATGTAATCCTCGAGGTCCCGCTGGTCGGAAAAGAGCGTGGCTCCTTTCATGGCCAGGACCACGTCGGTCACCGTCGCCCCGGTGAAGATTTCGCCGTCGCCTTCCAGCGGCTGCCCATTGAGGGCGGTGTTTCGAATCAGCACTCTCATGACGCGCCTCCTTGCGTCCCGCCGGTCTCGTCCCCCGAAAATGCCGGAGGCCGGGTTTCGGGCCCGGCCTCCGTGAAGGGTTCCGCCTTGTCGGCGGGTTGTTCATTTGGTTTCACCCTGCCGCGTTTGAAGGCCGAGTCCCCCGGCAAGGCGGCGATCAGATGCTTGCGCGCGGTCTTGAACTCGTCGCCGATGAGCCCCAGATGGAGCAGGAAGACCCGGAAGTCGTACCGGGCGCTCTGTGGGTCGAAGGACCTCTTGCGGCTCGATGCCGCCCGACCGTTCAGCGCCTTGGCCGCCACGGCCAGGACCAGTTGGACGTAGGCTTTCACCTTTCCCGCGTGGAGCGTCCCTTCGAACCAACGGAACTCGACCGTGCCCCGGTACCAGACGTTGTGCAGGTTCACCCCGTGGTAGCGGGTGCTGTCGTAGTGCTGGGGCTGCCGGTTGTGGTAGCCGTACCAAATGTGGTTGAGCTGGTCCCTGGTTCTGGGACGGCGGCGCTCGATCTGTGCGATGAGATCGTCGCTCACCGGTTTGCTGTAGTTGCGGCGGCGGGTCTCGTTAACACCCAGGGCGGTGAGAATGAGCGCTTCCTGTTTGTAGACGATCTTGGCGAGGTTGCCGAGGGTCCGGCCGTCAAAGGCCGTGGCGTCGACGTGGACGTGGATGCCGCAGCGTTCGTCCACCTTGGCTCCGCAGGCC
>Ga0208824_1002730_pt1 | contig 13115 bp, 10 predicted proteins | sample AD_JPNTR3_MetaG_FD_184447 | JGI IMG/M metagenome (GOLD analysis project Ga0208824, IMG submission 184447) | Active sludge microbial communities of municipal wastewater-treating anaerobic digesters from Japan - AD_JPNTR3_MetaG (SPAdes) (version 2) | ecosystem: Engineered > Bioreactor > Anaerobic...
ACGGCTTTGAACTTCGCATCTTCGAGCTAAAAAATGGAGAAATAGATGTAGATGCCGTCGAGCAACTTATCCACTATCTTAAAAACTGGCAACCTAACTCCACTGCCAGAAAACAGGTTAGAGACTGGGCCTTAAGTTTAGTCCTCAAGGGTGTTGATGAAGCCACTATAGATGAAATTCTCGACCAGCCTATTGGCGTCTTAATAGGGACTGGTTTCCAACCAGAGGCAATCAGAGCAGTCCTGGACTCGGACTTCAAGCAGCAAATACGCGGTCTGAGGCTAGCCAGATTCAGAGGAACCTCAAAATCTGAGTACTATATCATTGCCGAAGACCAGATTGGAACCATTGGAACTAAAAAGAAACTCTGGAGTTGGGGCGAGCTCATTAAGAAAGGGCTTATTGATAAGGACGACACATTTATTTTGAAGGAAACGGGGCTTATCGCCAGGCCCGACCCAGAGCGCCTTGATTATAACTGGATTATGGTAATTTTTGATGAGCCTTCAACGCAACTTCTACTATCAAAGGAAAGGGAAATTTTGGCCAAGGCTGAGGCTCAAAGTGATGCCTATGTAAAGAGATGGGTGCCAAAGGCTTTGGACGCCCTGAGAAACAGAAAGAATATGGCTATAACCCTCGCGACAGGCTTGAGCTTTTTTGCTTTTGGATCACCGGTAAGTTATTGGGTTCCCACTGATTACTGGATCCATCAAAAATCAGGCAAATCTTTAACCGAACTTAAAGGAAGCCTTTTTAAGAAGAAATAATGAACAGAAAGTATATTAAATTTCTCGTGGATAAAGCCATGGAGCCGGCGTCTGGCGTCAGGAAACAGGTGTCACTACCTGGAGTCAACTAACTTAACCTGTGTATGCAAAAGCATCTAGAATCATTTTAGATATTCTATTTGAAGCGGAGGAAAAGCTGAATATTTAGCTTAATGAGCATTGAACATCAAAAGATTCTCCAAATTTGGAGACAATATAAATCTCTGGGGGGAGGTTTAAAATGGCATTTTCGGAACAGACAATTTTGGAAGCCTGGAACAGAGCGAAAGGGCGATGCGAGTGTAGAAGGTCTACTCATAACCATGCTATACCCTGCAATAAAGAGCTTGTATGGGAAAATCGTGGGCGGGAGACTGGTAGAGGAGCATGGGAAGCCCATCATCGCGGCATTCTAGGAGGAGATTCGCTTTCAAACTGTGAAATCTTATGTTGGGACTGCCATAAGATGACTTTTTAACAGTAGCCTCAATATTCAATAGTAGAAAAGTTCAAAGACAACAACTCAAAATCTATGATCCCAAATGCGCAATCTGATAGCGTAATCCGATGATTGTTGCCACCGAATCCAATCAAAGCCAGCCACCTTTCGGAGCGTAGCGACCCTGGGCATTATTTTCTCATCCAAGCAGCTGCCTTGAGTCGAGAATTTTAAATATTTTTCCTAAGAGATCTAATGAGCCATGATATAATTAAAAAGTGGGGATATATGATGACGGACATTAATGAAGTATGGTCAAGAATCAAAAAACATGCAGGAGAAACGTTTGTTCAAATAAAGGGAGCAGAATTTACCTATTGGGTAGAAGGCAACCATGTCTATGTTGATCGCACCAAGCAGCGCATCCCGAAATCGAACTTTGAGAAAGCTCTTGCCTTTGTCCCATTGAAGAACACAGTGCCACTACAAGAGAAATTTCGCGGCCCTTCTTTTATTTTTGCCATTTTGATGGACAAGCGTATAAGGCTTAATGATTGGTGATATTCAATCTTATTTTGATTGAAGGAGCTAGTGTATAAGATAGTTCGCAAATTCCAATGATAAAGTAAGCTATCGAACTAGACTCGCATGCACCGAATAAATCAGTTACGCGCAATGGACTCTGACATCGTCAACATGAGAAGTGTAAACAATCTGATATGATGCCTAGCTGATTTGCTTAAGAACTTGGTTGTATCCTTCTTCCAGTGGTTTGTAATACACAGAAGGCGCTATTACCAGGCCTACTCTTAAAGGCTTATTCGTCCCACCCTCCTTCAATAGCAGCGGCATAATAAGGGGGAAAAATTTAGTTACTCTGCCAAAGTCCTTTTTCTTTAAGCAACACTCAATAAAATCTTTTGAACAACCGGTCACCAAATCCGCTAGCTGAAGGAACTGGTTGAAAATGGTTTTGCCAAAATATAGGCATTGTGAGAAACCTTTGCTCTCAAGAGACCCCGCTCTGTAAATATTATTTTCAGAATCCTTGCCAAAGTGGAAGCCGTCCGAATAGCAAGCTGCGATCGCAGTCGAGTCTTCCTTAAAAAAATCAAGAAAAACAGAATGGCTGAGCTCTGCCGCGTCGGTATTGTTTGCTATCCGTTGAAGAAGGTTGGTTAAACAACGCTGATAAGATAGACCAGGCTTACCTTTAGGTATTAAGCGAACTATAGCACTGACGAGAACCGCTGTTTTTAGGTTACCACTTGAAAGCGTTTTTAGCATGCTAGACCTGATATCATCCGAAACCTTCAACAGGTTATCGAACAGAGCTTCTTCATGCCTTTCGGAATAATATTTTCTAAGATCTTGCAGGTTCCTCTTTACTGGGTGCCTTCTTTCCAAGCCAAATTCTTTTTTCACCTCTGTAATTTTCTGCTCGAGTTCATGTTCCTGTTCAAAACCCACCGAGAATCCGCTTATCAGGTATACTTCCCTACGTATCAGTTTTTCTGTAAATGAGAATTGATTGTCGTCAAGGTAAAATCTTTTAGGTGGCTTGTCGATTTCCATTGATTAGTATCTTAGTAAAATATTACTGTTAAAACGATAGTCTGTAAAGACGACTAGGCCATATCAAGTTTGGTTCGCGATTTAACCATTGTAAGCTACCCTTTTATTCATGTTATTTTAGTGCAGAACTTAATGGCTTCAGGACATTTAATATCAATGTAATTATCAACATTTCCAGAAATACACCAAAGAAGCCTGTACTCGTTCTGGGAGGCATATCTTGTAGCTTTGACGAAATAAGGGTCAAGTTTTGTTTCTTCATGCATCATTTGCTGTGATTCGTCTCCCCATTTTTCCTTCTCTTCTTCTGTTTCTGGCCATGGTTCCAGAACCGGTTTTTCAGACGCATATTTTATCGGCCGACTATCAGAATAAAAGCATGGGCCCTGGAAGCCTCTGGAAAAACCGGCCAGCTGGGAGGATATGGCTATGCCGAAGCCTGCAGGGTCATTTATTTTAAAATAGCCGTTATATCCGAACATATTCATCAAATCCCGACTTTCAACGAGACTGGCGCTGAGGACATACGCTTCACCTCCGAATAGTGCGATGCCGCTCATCATTGTTTTTTCATAAGTGATTTCGAAGACAAATTTCCCCTCGCCCCAATCGTTTCGGGCTTCGTCTTTGTGCTTGGCAAATTGCTTAAACGAACTTAAACGAAGAGAGCCGTCTCTGAAAAAGGCGTCTATATATTCCTGTTCCAGATATCTAAACAACACAGGGAAATAAATATGCCAAGGCTTTGTTATGTACATCGAATAAATAGTCATAATTAATGCTCCCCTATACTACAAATGCTGAAAAAAGACGAATCTTACACGAATTTAAGTTGTATAAATTGCAGAAACAACTCTTTTGCATAATATCGACTAAATCGATGCATACGAAATATCGAGATAGCGAGCAGGGCCAGGCAGAGAATAACCCACGGCCATAAACGCACGGACTTTAATAAAATACATATCGACAGGATAAAAAAAGAAACAGACATACCTCGGAATAGTCCATAGTATGAATTAAATATATCAACTCGCCTATTCTGCTTTTGTTTTTCAACCTGGATATAAATTTGGCGGACAATTGAATTCCATTCGCCACAGCTGACCTCATCAAAATTGAAGTCTTTTAGTTTAAAATGCTGTTGGATCCTTTTCCCGAGCTCTTCTCTCGTTGCCCCATCAAAAAGGCTGCCTTTTCCTGATCGAATCCAATCAGTCGGCATTCCGGAATTAAATCTCCAATAGACAGATTCAAATATGTTTCCGAACGCTTGTAGGAGATGGCCAACGGCAAATGAAATTATGAAAAACAAGCCAAATCCGCCTAAAGAAATATTTTGGCCGAAAACAAGTGTTGCCTCCTTAAATACTAAAGAGAGGCCATAAAGCAGAATTACCCCAGGAATCAGGACCGCTATAAACTCATAATATTCAAACTGCTTCATTGTCTATCTGCTCATCCCTCGGAAGATATCGATAAATTGCCAGAATCATTTATAGTAACTTTAATATTCCCTTTCCAGCGGGTCGACCAAACATTTTTAGAATAATGGCGATATTTGTTTGAGGCATCATTTTCTGGCTTTTTCCCAACCGAAACGATTGTATATTCAGGATTCATTCTTTTAACAGCTTCGGCATGATAGCCTGTATCTCTGCCATGGTGGCTTGCTTTTAAGACGTCACATTTTAAATCAGAATCATATTGATCTACCAAATCATCCCAGACTTCCTCTTCAGCGTCACCAGCAAATATAATTCTTTTGCCCTTGTAGCTAAGTCGCAGGACATAACTGAGATTGTTCCATTTTTGGGCATCATTGGCAGCTTTGACTATCTCTTCAGTCGGAGATAATATTTGCCAACCATCACCAGGTGGTATGCCCTCGGGTTCCTGGTTGTAATATATGCCTTTTGAGCCCCTGTATAATCTCAGAACTCCAGAGCCGCCTTCGCTGCTTCTATATTCTTGATACTTCTCCCAACTTTCTTTATCATATTCGGTCATTTCTTCCTCAATGGATCTTTCATTTTCTGTATCCCAAAAGTTTATTATCGATATCCCGGCCTTTGATAACTCACCTAGTCCACGCATATGATCCAGGTCTGGATGAGATTGGATATAACGAAATATATTTTCATTCTGGAAATTTTCCTTAAAAAACTCGATGGGATTTGTTGGCTGAATACCATAGCCCTTCTCTCTTAGTCCATGCATCGGGTCCCATAAAATACTTGTCTGCCTTAAATTAAAACTTTCTAATAATTCCCCCATCGACTCCTTATCGTAGGAATCCGTGTTATTTATATCAATCATTGTTATCCTTCCAGAATCATGCTTAATTATTGAGCAATCCCCATGCCCAACGTTAAGAAAATAGACTTCAACCACTTAAAGCCTCCCTATTGGTTTTTATCCTAAATTCATAAAATATAAATTTAACATGCACCCCCGTAAATACTTGCTGTTAATGATACCATTGCCTTGTCTATAAATCAGCAGTCTGCATAAGCCATTAATGCCCTTTTCGGAATAAGTATAACACATTATTCATTCCCTTACGACAATATGCAAGGCATACAATCGGGACTATGCCCGCAGTTAATACTGCCAATTATTATAGCCCCAATAATGTGATACCAAGATTGAATCGCACAGAGGCACCCCTCTTATTTTTCAGATTTCGGTGCTTTAGATATGCCACAGTGCCTACAATACGATCAAGTAAAAAACTCTGACATTTTGCTCTGCAAACATTGTACGGGATAAGCAAGAACAGGTCATATAAGAAAAGGCAGAAGAGAATTGGAGCGATATCATTTGCAGGTATCTTAAATTATGTGGGCTAATTCGAATGATAAGAAATATAGGACACAAATTTATGTCCCCCTGTTTCATCGGAACAGCCAACGCGGCCTGCCAATTTTTTTGTTGAATATTCGCCCAGAAAAATGATAATAAAGGATAATAAAATAAATAGTTGAAAGGCGGCTGAAAGAGTTCTGTAAGGGTTTAGAAGGGTTCCGTGCAGTGATGAAAAGCCCTAAAAGCTCCTGAAAGGCTCCTTAAACCATGGCAGCCCGCGATATTATTAAGACACTTCGCCCCAAGCAGTGGATTAAAAATCTGTTTGTCTTCGCTCCCCTTGTTTTCTCTGTCCAGTTCTTAAATCCCCCCGCCATCCTCGCCGCCACTCAGGCCTTTCTCAGTTTTTGCTTCATCTCAGGTGCCCTCTATACCCTGAACGACCTTTTTGATATTGAAGAAGACCGCCGCCACCCCATAAAGCGCAACCGCCCCCTTGCCTCTGGCCGCCTCAAAAAACAGACCGCCATCATTACTCTGGTCATTTGCCTTCTAGCCGGCCTGGCCCTCGCCTTCACCCTCAACCTGCCTTTTCTTCTGATAGTTCTTGGCTACATCGTTCTTCAGTTGCTCTATTCCCCCTGGCTCAAACATGTGGTCATCATTGACATCTTTGCCGTCGCCGCCGGCTTTTTACTCCGCGTCGTAGGTGGAGCCGTTGCCATCCGCGTGGCCATTTCATCCTGGCTCCTCATCTGCACAACCCTCCTGGCTCTCTTTCTCAGCATGACAAAAAGGCGTCACGAATACTTCCTCTTACCTGGTGAGGCAGCCTCCCATCGCCCCGTCCTTAACGAATACAGTCCTTATCTTCTCGACCAGATGATATCGGTGGTCACCGCCTCAACCCTCATTGCCTATTGCCTTTATACTGTTTCGGAAGAAACCATTGCCAAATTCCACACCCGCAATTTGATATTGACCACCCCCTTTGTTCTTTACGGCATATTCCGTTATTTATACCTGGTCCACCAGAAGAATCAGGGGAGCACGCCGGAGGAACTGGTTATCAAGGATAAGCCGCTCCTTGTTGATATAATTCTCTGGATAATCTCGGTCGCGGTGATTTTGTATTTCAGATGATTTAAAATTGGTTTACAATTGGCCTTCAGGGCAGAGGAAGGAGGAAGCTCATAATGACCCGCTCCAAAGTGGCCGTGATTAAAACCTCGCCCGCCACTGTCCTCGACGACTATGCCCGCCTTATGCACCTGGCCGACTATCAAAGCTACATCCCCAAAGACACCCAGATTGGCCTCAAAATCAACATATCGTGGCATTTCTACTACCCGGCCTGTTCCACTCCTCCCTGGCAGCTCGAGGGCGTGATCAAAACTCTCCTCGATGATGGCTATCCGCGTGAGAATCTGTATGCCTGCCACAACCGAACTGTAGTCGTCTCGGCCAAACGCGGCGAGCGCAATAACAAACAGCTTCCCGTTGTTCAAAAATATGGTCTCCGCAACATCCACCTCTACGAAAACGAAGAATGGGTTCCCTATGAGCCTAAGGGTAAGATGCGGGTGCTCTACGATATTTTTCCTGAGGGCATAAAAATCCCGAAGCGGTTTTTAGGCAGCAGCATTATTCACCTGCCGACGATGAAGACCCATGTCTTTACGACCATGACCGGCGCCATGAAAAACGCTTTTGGCGGCCTTCTTAACGAAAAGCGCCACTACACCCATTCAGTCATCCACGAAACCCTGGTCGATCTTCTGACGATCCAAAAAGAAATTCACCCCGGCCTCTTCGCTGTTACAGACGGCACAATTGCCGGCGATGGTCCCGGGCCAAGATGTATGGTTCCTCACATCACCAATTATATTCTTGCCTCAGCTGACCAGGTGGCCATTGATGCCATTGCCGCCAGAATGATGGGCTTCGAGCCACTCGATCTCAAATTCATCCGCCTGGCCCATGAAGCCGGCCTTGGCTGTGGCGATCCTAAAGAAATAGACATAGTTGGTGAAGACATTTCAGAAGTTAATTTTCATTTTCAAAAAGACAAAAACACCTTAGCCAGCAAGGGTCAGAAGCTAATCTACTGGGGTCCGCTTAAACCTTTAGAGAAAGTCCTGCTGCGCTCTTTCATCACACCCTGGTCTTATGTGGCCTCAGTTATTTTCCATGACTATATGTGGCATCCCTTTGTCGGCCGCCGAAGAACCAAGCAAATCCTAAAAACCGACTGGGGCCAGTTATTCAGGCAGTATTAGTCCGGAGACTTTTACCAAAATCCATATTCGGTGTTTAAATCATCTTAAGTGAAGCGATAGAGCGCAGAGTTCCCGATATTTTTTTATATCCTAATTGCTTTTTCGGTTGCTGAGTCGCACTAAGCTAAGGGAAAGTTCATCACCCGTGACGCTTTTTCTTAGCATAAAAATATGCCCAGACAACAATGACCGAAAATAAGGAAGCCAGGCTTATTATAGAACCTAAAATGAAACTATCCGGCCAATACTTTAACATGATGAGATGGTCTCCTGCTGGCACAACGACCGCTTTCGAAAAAAGGTTGGCCTCAAAAACATCTACTCTTTTCCCATCTATCCAGGCTTTCCAGCCTCTAGCCCAATTACCCGGGAAAAGGGCCAGGCCAACTATCGGGAGGTTTATTTTATACCGGCCATAGCCAGCTTTTTCTTCAAGAACTTCAAGAGAAGAATTGTTCGCCGTTGATTCTTTAAGCTCGCCACCTAACTTTTCAGAGATTCTCATACTCTTCCCGATAATCGCCGTTTTTTGCGGATCAAATTCAGGACTGATAAAAATATCAAGCCTCTGCTGCTCTGTCTCGGCCCGCACAAAATCATTGACCACTGTTGGCCTTCCAGGTCCGTCAGCTATTTTCTCCAGATATTGAGTAAAGCCTTCGGCTTCGATCTTCTTCGATGCTTCCAGAGAAAATAAGGGCTTGTTGCCGATATAATACTGACACCCAAGATACTTTAGAATCTTTAACTGGTCTTCCTGTTTGAGGCTTTTTATGCTCTTGGTTAATTCTTCTTGTTTATAAGGATAGGTAGCCATAAAACCGGGGTTAAATATATAACGAACACCATAAGGCAGCCCTGAATATGGGTAGAGTGTTTGGCGATAAAATGACATGATCCTGAGTTTTGGCGTTTCCTCTATTCCTAAAACAAAAGGCAGTGTTTCTCCTCGATAAAGGCCAACCGGTGGCTTTATATCTCCTAAAATCGACGGCGGCTGAAAAAAAGACTCATCTACTGTCGGGTTAACATAACGATTATGATAAACAGGATCAATAAGGCAAATAGCTATTAAAACCGCTATGAAAGAAGCCCGGCCCCGATTGAATTTATCTAAAACAATAAAATAAACAGCATAGAAAGCAAGAATAATCAATCCGTATAGAATTGAGCCGTAAAGGGCTTGTTTTAGACCCGGGTTCTCCATGACGAATAGCTGGCTCAGTACCGAAATAATTTTCCCCTTAAAAGCCATATAGCCAAGCAGCGATAAAATCGAAAACGTCGCCAGGACTTTTTTAAAGGCGGAAGGCAAGTCATTCTCGCGAAGCCAATCCAGGCCATAGCCAGCCATTAGACTGAGGCAAAATATCGAGCCGATAAAAAATTTTACCGGAAATCTTATAGAAGACAGAACTGGTATATGTTGATAGATAAAAAAGAAAGGTGAATATTTACCACAAGACATTAAGAAGAATAATACTCCCACTATTAGCCAGAGTTTTATCCTTCTATCTTTCCATCGAAAAAGAGATACCAACGAAAGGAGCAAAGCCCCAAAGCCGATGTATAAACTATAATAAAGCGGGTACCAGGTGTTAAAAAGATGGCCGCCCCAGAAAAGATTATGCCCTGGTTGCCGGTCATCACCGAAAATCCCATGAAAGGTCAGATTATTGAGCTGGATGAGTTCAAGCGGCCAGAGCTCAGCCTGAGGCGAACGTTCGGCCTGAGAGAGCATCTCAAAAGAAGGGATTAATTGGACCGCAGAAATCAGAGTTGCCAGGAAGACTGCTACAAATAGCTTAAATATATAGCTGTTGAAGGCCTCTTTGGTGATAAAAGCTTGGGTGAGAACCAGCAGGCCCGCTATTATTATAAACTCAGGTGCCCCGGCCAGAATCAAAAGAACCCAGACGAGAATATTAAAAAAGAAGGTTGGAGATTTTATCGGCCGGCTTAGCCTGGCCAAAAAAAGCGCCCACATCATCCAGGCTATGGCAGCAATATGGTTATAAAATTCAAAAGAAGAAAGATACATCCCGCTAAAAAAGAACAGGCTGCTGGCCAGAAAAGAAGCTTTTTGGGAAAAGCCATAGGATTTCCCGAGAAGATACATACCAATCCAGCCAATTATCGGATGAATTAAATAATGAATTTTAAAGGCTACAAAGAAAGGAAGAAATAAATAAAGCCATGTAGTTGGATAAAAGCCAGCAGTCTTCATATTAGCCAGAAAAGGCTGGCCCTGGCCATGGGAATCAGTCCAGAGAGCGAAATTCCCCTCTTTTAACAGCTGAATCACATGCAGCCTGACCGGGGTTTCTAATAAAGTTGAATCTCGCTCATAAAAGGTCTGGCTCTGAAAAAAGAAGCTATGGGAAATTGCTAAAAACAAGGCTACGAAAAGCAAAAGATATAGATAGGCAGTTTTGTTGAAGCTCGTTTTCATCTAAGTTTCGACAATTTCAGTCTTGACATTACTAAACCGGTTAAAACATAAACAGCTACCACCCACAATAAAGCAATTAGAGCAGTCTTAATTCCATAAGAAAACAATATAATGACAATAAATAAGGCCTCTGCCAGATTTAAGATAATTCTGGTTCGTTCTATTTTAGGTTCACTTGTTAGTTTCGGGATAAAATATTCTGCAACTGCCAGCAACGCCAGTAGATAAAAATAAACATAAATCAGTATGATGTTTTCTCTCCTTTTCTAAGGAGTATTCTATAATTGTATGGTGTATGATAAATAAAACCGCTATCGCCAAAGCTTTTATTTATATCCACATAACCGATTTGACTGCAAAAGATTTCATATAACAGCTTCTGGGTTTTATTTCTTGGTGAGAAGGACTTACCATCATTACTTATTACTATCACTGCATCTGGTGACTGAGTGGCTAACCATTTAACATAGGCTTCGCTATTCCTATTAATTGGCCAGGAGGTAAATTCTTTGGAATTTAAGCCATAATAATCAAAGACCTTTTTGCCCGAAGTAAGATATGGCACCAGACCGCAATCGCCCATGGCATAACTTGAGATATTAAGAGCATTTAAATAATCGGCCAGTTTAGCTCTGGCCTCCATTCTCTTTTCATAACTCGAAGACTCAGCTATCAATCTTTCTCTGTGATGAAACGTCGTTTGCAAGTTATAAATTATACAAAAGAAAACGAGAATTGCGGTGACGATGGGCTTTATCCGCCATAGTTGGAATATAGCCACCGATAGAATTATTCCAGTAAGAGCCACAGCTATCAATGAATGCCTGTTATAGTGTCCTATAATCGGGTCAGTCCCATACAAGCCTATCAGCAATAAGATAATATAACTGTACATAGCCAGGAGCGATGTTCTGGCCTTCTTATTTAAGAATCCGATAAGACCAATTAAAAGATAGGCTTTGTTTTCTACCAAGAACATGTCTATCAGAGTCCGAGGATTCCCGGTAAAACCTTTTTTACAATAATAAGAATTTGGCAACAGTTCTTTAAACCAAAGGAACCTTAGCAAAAAATAAACCCCGTATATCAATAAAAAGGGAGCTGCCAGAGCCAATAACTTGGGCAAAGCTTCTTTCCAGGAACTTTTTCTGGCAATTTCATCTAATAAAAGGCAAATAACTATGGCGATGCCCACCAGGGGACCTTCTATTCTGGTTATTCCCGTCAAGGCAACAAAAAAACCTGTAATCCCAAGCCACAAAAGTGATTTCTTCGAATCTGCTTTAGTACTTAAAAAGTAACAATAAAAAGAAATTAGAGTCAGAAAGACAAAAGTTATGGTCTCCAGACCGCTTACCGTCCACCAGATGGTACCATAATAACTGCCGAAGAAAGTCACTGCCAGAATAGAACAAATCGAGTTAGCATATGACATTGCAATGAGATAAATTATCACCAAAGCTCCAGCCAGGCCGAAAAGCGATATAACCTTTAAGACCAAAATCGGGTTCAAAGAAAGTTTTATGGCCAGATAGGCAAGGCCAAGATAGAGGCTATTTGAGTATCCTTCTACTTTAACCGGATCATTAAGATTCCAGTTTAGCTGACCAAAATTCGCCCAATTGTAGGCATACCTCAGAGTGATATAGGCATCATCAGTAGTGAAGGGCCAGGCGTTATAGATGGCAATGGTCAGGCTGATAGTGAAAGCTATCAATAGCAAAGAATAGACCAGACCAGCAGGTACTTTCCGGAAAAGTTTTAAAGAAGGTTCTAAATGACTTAATGCAGGAGAATCAGTTTCATTCGCCCTTCCCATTAGCCGTCTCTTTTGCCTCGCCCGGGTGAATTCTAAGATTGGTTAAAAAAATCAGGCCATCTTCCTTCTCGCCTTTATTTTGTTTGATAGGAATATATTCTCCTTTTTTGACATCTAAAACTCCAAAATAGACAGCGACTTCCCCCTCCGGCCAATCACCAGGAGCAATAAAAATTGATTCGGCCGAAGTATACTCCCCTGGCTTCAGTTTTTCGAGGATAATTCTGGGCGAAATGGTCAGTATCGTTTTCTCTCCATTTACCTTATGTTCAAAAACAGTTATTAACCTTAGTGGTTTCTTGATCTTATTCTCTATTTTCAGGCCTACCCTTATCCAGACGCTCCTGTTAGGCTCGACATCTTCCGGGAAAATACCGAAGCCATAAGCAGAGATAAGGTCAGAAAAATTGGCTTCAATTGTCTTGATAAAGTTTTCTTTCCGGTCAAGCTTTAGGTTCCCCTCCGCCTTTTTCCTCCATTCCTTATATTGCTGGCATTGCACCAGAGCCCACCTTTCCAACTCCTGGCGGCGGCTTTCCAATTCAGTTTGTTCAAACTTGTTTAACCTGAACAAATTCTCGCTGTCCTCAGGGTCATTATAATTATCATAAATCTCGGGCGAAGGATTCATTTTCGTAAATATAAATTTATATCTCCCCTCCCTCATTCCCAGACAAATGTTTTTCGACCAGCCAGAAAAATATAATTTTCTATTTTCATCAACTGGCTTAAGAAAACTCTCGCCGATAAAATTGCCGTCTTTAACTTTAAGTCCAAGCAAATCACAAACCGTGGGCGGCACATCAAGAGTTGACCTAATTCCCTTAATTACACCCGGTTGTTTTATTATAGCTGGTGCATAAACGAGGCCAGCCACCCTCATCCCTTCTTCCCATAAAGTAAAGTTATGTCCTTCTCTTCCATGTTCGCCAAAAGCCTCACCATGATCTCCAAGAATAATAAAGATTGTCTT
>Ga0208824_1002755_pt1 | contig 13007 bp, 11 predicted proteins | sample AD_JPNTR3_MetaG_FD_184447 | JGI IMG/M metagenome (GOLD analysis project Ga0208824, IMG submission 184447) | Active sludge microbial communities of municipal wastewater-treating anaerobic digesters from Japan - AD_JPNTR3_MetaG (SPAdes) (version 2) | ecosystem: Engineered > Bioreactor > Anaerobic...
AAATATAACGCCATTTCGTTCGCCATCAAAAACCATCGGTTCCATTATTCGTGGATTTAAAATTGGCGTCACCAAAGGGTTCAAAATATTGAACCCGTACAACACGGATATTTACGTTGTTTGGCAACGAAATTATTACGAACACATTATTCGAAATGAGATTGAATTAAATCGAATAAGGCAATATATAATTGATAATCCAAAAAAATGGAAAACAGATGAAAATTATATTTGATATTTCTGTTGTTTTCCCTACGACGACGGGCGACAAATTATTTCTGCAAAAAAGAAAAAATCTCTTGTATCGTTTGGACTATATAGTCGGGGGGGTCGGGGTTCAAGATTTTGAACCCCGACCTCCCCGACCCCGACTGCCCCAACAGCAAAATTTTGAACCCCTGCTGCCGAAAGAGTGGGAAGTGAAGGAATGAAAGAAAAATATTGTACTTTTATCAATATAAAAATTAAGAATGTTAATGTATGAAGGCAACTGAAGCTAATTTACTGGAATTCATTAAAAAGTCCAACCAGTTTTCAATCCCTATTTATCAGAGGCTTTACAGCTGGACGGAAAAGGAATGTGAGCGATTATGGGATGATATAATAACTACAGGAAGTAGGAATGTTCCCAGTCATTTCATAGGCTCTATTATGTATATAGAAAAAGGCTTGTACCAAATTACAAAACCAGAACCTTTACTTATTATCGATGGTCAGCAACGTTTGACTACAATAAGTTTACTGCTTGAGGCATTAGCTCGACAAATTGGTGATAATGAAATAGAAGGATTTTCAGCAAAAAAAATTAGAAATTATTATCTTATCAATCCCCTTGAAAATGGAGATCGAAAATATAAATTACTTCTCTCTCAAAACGATAGGAATACTTATATTTCTATTATTGAGCAAAAGGAATATCCAAAAGGATTCTCAGTAAGGATTAAAAATATATTCGAATATTTTACAAATAAAATTGATAAATTATCTGAAAATGATATTCAAAATTTATGTCTTGGATTATTAAAACTGTTTATTGTGGATATTTCCTTAAATCGGGATCAGGATAATCCTCAACTAATATTTGAGAGCATGAATTCTACTGGTAAAGATCTCTCACAGGCAGATCTCATTAGAAATTTTATGCTCATGAGATTAGACGGTGAAACACAAAAACGCCTATATGAATATTACTGGCGCCCAATGGAACTCGAATTTGGACAAGAAGCATATAGCAGCTATTTCGATAGCTTTATGCGTCATTATTTGACAATGAAAACAGGAAATATCCCTAAAATTGATGAAGTTTATGAAGAGTTTAAAAATTATTTTTATAACACTCAAAGAGATAATGAAGAAGAATTGAAAGAACTTAAGAAGTATGCAGCGTATTTTTGTGCAATGGCTTTAGACAAAGAAGAAGATAAAAAACTGAAAGAAGCATTTTCTGATTTACGTGAGTTAAAGGTTGATGTCTCATATCCATTATTGCTTGAACTATATAATGATTATAAAATTGATATCCTTTCTAAAAATGATTTTATTGAAATAATCAAATTGATAGAATCTTATGTCTTTAGAAGAGCAGTATGTGGCATTCCTACCAATTCGTTAAATAAAACCTTTGCAAGCTTTGGCAAATCAATCATAAAAGAAAAATATCTTGAAAGCATAAAAGCTCATTTTAACAAAATGACTTCCTATCGAAGATTTCCAAATGATGAAGAGTTTGTAACAGAATTAAAATATAAAGACTTATACAATTTTCGTAGTAGAAGTTATTGGTTAAGGCGCATGGAAAATCACGATCGTAAAGAACGAGTGAATGTAAGCGAATATACCATCGAACATATTCTGCCTCAAAACAATAATTTGAACCATGATTGGCGACAAGCTCTAGGACCAGACTGGGAAAAAATCCAGCAAAAATATGTCCATACCATTGGGAATTTGACCCTTACCGGATACAATAGCGAATATAACGATAATTTTTTTACTGATAAAAGGGATATGAAAGGTGGTTTTAGAGAAAGCCCACTAAAATTGAATAGAGAATTAGCAAACCTTGATACATGGAATGAAGAAACAATATTACAACGTGCAGAAGATTTATCAAAAGAGGCTTTAAAGGTATGGCAATATCCGCAACTTGATCAAACTATTTTGGATCAATATAGAAAAAAAGAAGAAACCTTAACTGAGTATTCTTTAGATTCCTATGAATTTCTTAAGGAAGGGAGCAAAACACGCACTCTTTTTGAAAAACTTCGCAAGGAAATTTTATATTTGGATTCGGAGATTACCCAAGAGTATTTAAAACAGTATATCGCTTACAAATTAGAAACAAATATAGTAGATGTAGTTCCACAAAAAGATAAGCTAAAGCTATTTATAAACATAAAATATAATGAACTTAATGATCCTAAAAAATTATGCAGAGATGTTTCTCAAACAGGTCATTGGGGAAATGGCGATGTTGAAGTTATTTTAGAATCAGAAGAAGAGATTGATTATATAATTAGTCTTGTGCGACAGGCAATTGAAAAACAATTTGGAAATGGAGAAAGCATATGACCCCACCCAACAACAACATAATCCCACAAAACTGCAAAATGACAGATAATACATCAGCAGGGGTCGGGGTTCAAGATTTTGAACCCCGACCCCAACAGCAAAATTTTGAACCCCGACCCCGACTGCCCCAACAGCAAAATCTTGAACCCCGACTGCCCGAAGATTGGAAAGTGGTGAGACTGGGGGATGTGGCTGATATTTCATCGGGAGGTAGTGCTCCTCAAGGAGATAAATATTTTAAAGGAGATAAGCCTTTTGTACGTGTTAGTCATATTGATAATCAAAATTATTCTATAAACAAATATGATTTAATAAATGATAATGCCATTAATGATTATAGATTAAAATTATTTCCAAAAGGAACTATTGTTTTCCCTAAAAGTGGTGCTACAGTTTATTTAGAGAAAAGAGCAATGCTACCAATAGATGCTTATGTTGTAAGCCATCTATGCACAGTAATATCCAATAAAGAAAAAGCAATTCAACATTTTCTTTTTTATGTACTGATAAATTTAAAATTAGCAAAAGAAAAAGCAGATGGGTATCCAACGTTAAATATTTCAGAAGTTAAACAAATCCCAATCCCCCTCCCTCCACTTCCCGAGCAGCAAAAAATAGCAGCTGTTCTCTCTGCGGTGCAGGAGGCAAAGGAGAAAACGGAAGCCGTGATAGCCACCGCAAAAGCCCTCAAAAAATCCATGATGAAGCACCTCTATACCTACGGCCCCGTTTCACCGCAAGAGGCTGAAACCGTATCACTCAAAGAAACCGAAATCGGACCCGTGCCGGAAGATTGGGAAGTGGCAAGACTGGGAGAATATTGTAATGTTTTCAGTGGATATGCGTTTAAATCAGATGATTTTTGTAATAATGGAATTTTAGTTGTCAAAATTGGAAATTTGCAAAATGGTTCTATTGTTTTTAACGCTAAAGAAAGTTTTTTCCCAAGAGAAAAAATAAATGATGATATGTCAAAATTCATTCTTAACGAGGGAGATATTCTAATAGCATTAACTGGTGCAACGACAGGAAAAATATCATTAGTTCCTAAAAGTGTGAATGGAGCACTTTTAAATCAGCGAGTTGGCAAGTTTAGCTTTTACAACGATTCATTATATAAATCATTTGTTATGTATTACTTTATAACAGATGAATTCCAAAATCATATTAAGATAAATATAATGCAAAGTGCTCAAGGAAATATTAGTCCAAAACAAATTGAAACATTTCCAATCCCCCTCCCCCCACTTCCCGAGCAGCAAAAAATCGCATCCATCCTTTCGGCCATTGATGAAAAAATAGAGGCGGAGGAAAATAAAAAGAAGGCGCTGGAGGAATTGTTTAAAACCCTTTTACATAACCTTATGACCGCAAAAATCAGAGTTAATCAATTGGAGGTAACATCATGAGTAAACTGGGAAGTGAAAAATATTCGGTTCAAAAGCCCATTATCGATTATGTGCAGGAACCATCGGCTGAATACGTTTCGCAGGACGGACTGAAGGTTTTTCTCAAGTTGGGCTGGCAATACGTCGCACCCGACGATGCCCTGCGGATGAAAGGTGGCGAATCGGGCATGGTTTTTCGCGAAATTTTTATCCAACAGCTCCAGCGTCTCAATCCCGACTTTCTGGATCACCTGATGGCAGAAGAGTTGATCAAGAAAATCGAAACGCTGCCTGCCAATATCGAGGGAAATTTTCTGGCATGGGAATACCTGAAAGGGCTCAAAACAGTTTTTGTGCCCACCGAAAAACGCGAACGCAACGTAACCTTTATCGACACCGAAAACATCGACCGCAACACTTTTCAGGTAACGGACGAATTTGTGTTCAGTAACGGCATGAAAACCATTCGTCCGGACATTGTTTTTCTTGTCAACGGCATTCCTGTCCTGTTTGTCGAAACCAAAGCCGCACATAAAATAGAAGGCATGAGCGAAGCATTGGAGCAGATAAAACGTTATCATCGCGAAAGTCCCGAATTGCTTGCCGTGCTGCAAGTGTATGCCATAACACACCTGCTCAAATATTATTACAGCGCCACATGGAATACTTCAGAAAAGCTCCTTTTCAATTGGAAAGCAGAAAGCGGCGGCGACTTTGAACAACTGGTGAAAACTTTTTTCGACCGCCAAAGGGTGGTAAAACTGTTGACCGATTTTATTCTTTTCACCCGTCAGGACGACGAACTGCGAAAAATTGTTTTGCGTCCTCATCAGATGAAAGCCATCGACAAAATCACCAAACGGGCCGAAGATCCGGAAAAGCAGAGAGGACTTGTGTGGCACACGCAGGGCTCGGGCAAAACTTTTACCATGATAATAGCCGCGCAGAAAATTATTGAAAATCCCCTTTTCGAAAATCCCACCGTCATTATGCTGGTGGATCGCAACGAGCTGGAAAGTCAGCTTTTCGGCAACCTCACTGCTGTGGGCATGAGCAACGTGGTTGCTAAAAGCAAGGAACATTTGCAGGAACTGCTTTCCGGCGACCGGCGGGGCTTAATCGTTACCATGATCCACAAATTTTACGGTATGCCCAAAAATATCAATTTGCGAAAAAATATTTTTGTACTGGTGGACGAAGCACACCGAACCACAGGTGGAGAATTGGGCAATTATCTGATGGGCGCCATTCCCAATGCTACTTATATCGGTTTTACCGGTACGCCAATAGATAAAACGCAGTATGGCAAAGGAACTTTTATCACCTTCGGCAAAGACGATTCACCGCACGGATATCTCGACAAATACAGCATTGCCGAATCCATTGAAGACGGAACTACCGTGCCTTTGTATTACACGCTGGCACCCAATGAATTGCGAGTGGATAGAGAACTGCTCGAAAAGGAGTTTCTGGATTTGAAAGAAGCAGAAGGAATGAGCGACGTGGAAGAGCTCAACAAAGTGCTGGAACGGGCTGTAACATTGAAAAATATGCTCAAGAACAAAGAACGCGTTGAAAAAGTAGCTCGCTATGTGGCAAATCATTTTCGCAAAACCATTGAACCTATGGGTTACAAAGCTTTTTTGGTGGGAGTGGACAGGGAAGCTTGCGCCTTGTACAAACAGGAACTGGACAAATATTTGCCAGCAGATTATTCGCAAGTGGTTTACAGTCCGTTTTACAACGATCCGCCCGAACTGGCAAAATATCACCTTTCCGATATCGAAGAGAAAAGAATCAGAAAAGCTTTCCGCAGACCAAACGAACTTCCCAACATATTGATTGTAACCGAAAAACTGCTGACCGGTTTCGATGCTCCCATTCTCTACTGCATGTATCTGGACAAGCCCATGCGCGACCACGTGCTGTTGCAGGCCATTGCCCGTGTCAATCGTCCTTACGAAGACGACGAAGGAAGAAAGAAAGTGTCGGGTTTCGTGCTCGACTTTGTAGGAATTTTCGATAATTTGGAAAAAGCCCTTGCTTTCGATTCTCAAGATATTGCTGGCATTGTGAAAGATATAGACGTGCTGAAAGAAAGATTCAAAGCAGAGATGGAAAAAGCAAAAACGGATTACCTTTCTATCATAAGTGGGAAAAAACAGGATAAAGCAGTGGAAACTTTGCTGAATTATTTTCTAAATGAAGAAATTAGGAAAGAATATTATCGGTTTTTCAAAGAATTATCAGCCATTTACGAAATTATTTCTCCCGATGCTTTCCTGAGGGATTATTTGGACGATTACGAAACCCTTTCGAGTATGTTCCGCATTCTGAGGGAAAACTATGAACGTTCGGTTGATATCGATAAAGATTTTACCCGGAAAACGATAGAACTGGTAAAAAAACACACCAAAAGCGGAGATATACAACCTGCACTGGAAGTATTCGAAATTGACGAAAATACGCTGGAAAAAATCGACCAAAGCAAAGCTTCCGATATAGAGAAAGTTTTCAATCTTATCAAAAGTTTGGAGAAAACCGTAGCCCAAGAAGGCGATACAGCTCCCTATTTGAAATCCATTGCCGAAAAAGCCGAAATGTTGGCACAACTTTTTCAGAACAGACAAAAGTCGACACAGGAAACGCTGAGCGAGCTGAAAAAAATTGTTGAAGAAATCAATACTGCCAAAAAAGAACGAGAAGAGAAAAACATGACTACCGAAATTTTCAGTATCTATTGGATATTGGACAGAGCCGGTTTTGAGAATGCCACTTCGATGGCGAACGAGATGGAAAAAGTATTTGAAGAATATCCCCACTGGCAGAAAAGCAACAAACACGGCATAAAAATCAGACAAAAACTGTACGAAGTGCTCATTCACTCAGGGAATACCGACAGTAAAAAAATTTCGGAAACTGCCCAACAAATTATGAAATTATTAAACGTAAAAAGTTAATATGATGACGCACGAAGAATTTAAGAACGAAGTGATGACTTTGGCCGAAGAAGTGGGCGTAAAGCCTCATGCCATTCATATCCGCTCGATGAAACGTAAATGGGCAAGTTGCTCGAGCAAAGGGCGTTTGACTTTCGACGAAATATTGCTCGACGAACCAAAAGAAAAAAGAGACGAGGTTATTTTGCACGAACTGCTGCATCTGAAATATCCCAACCACGGGAAAATGTTCACCACCCTGTTGAAAACCTATGTCGAGAAAATGAATGGATGAGAATCGACAAATGAACAGATTTCTTTATAGGAAATTTTTTTAGTTTCAACCGGAATTTTCCCCTGCATCGGGAACCCGAAATTTTTTTGAACAACGCACCTTGTTGAAATAAAAAACCCTGCGATAAACAGGGTTTTACGGCTTATCGGCGATACGCCGTTTCCGGACGTTGTTGTCCCTCCGCCGCAGGCTATTGGCAACTCCTTATCCGCATCACCGACTATTCGAATACAGGTCAAAATACATGCCGAATTTCCTTTGCTCCCGCCGATTTGCAATCGGTGGTTTGCTTGTTCCCTTTGCTCCCGCCGATTTGAAATCGGTGGTTTGCTTGTTAAAGCAATCATATCAGCATTATCTCTAATCATCCTTTCCCTCATAAATCATTTTTCTACAGCCTGAAAAAAGGGATTTTACACCCAAACGTTTCGCATATGTTTTGTTGGGGGATTTCGAAGCAATTCATTATCCCACGTTAAGGAGCTAATTTAATGCAATTACTTTGAAAGTTGCGATTCAACCCCCAATAAAATATATGCATTGTTGCCAGCAGTAAATTATTTAATTTTTCGGTACAAATCACTTATTTGAAGACTTACACCAGGATTGTAGTTATTAATCAAGCTATCTACAATTAATCTATCTGCTTCGGTATGCTTTGGGCCCATAAGTATCTCCATTTCTTTAAACTTTGCATCATTAATGTTTACAAAATAATCAGTAAATGGAAGTCTATCACCCTTTCGCATCGAAAATAATGAATCAGAAAGCATGTTTGATTCGGGGCTATTTATGTATGCAGGCTCCTTACTAATATTTGGAAGTATCTTTATTATATATCTCCATTCGGACTGAAACGCCCAATGCTTCGATTTGTATGAGCCTATCTTATTTAAACTAATCGTAAAAGTATCGCCAGAAATTGTTTCTATTTGAGGATAAAGTTTATCAGATTCATCGGTATAATCAACTTTAAACAAATATTCATTTTGGGTTGGCACTACCCAATAAGAACTTTGAAAAGTCTCTTCTTGCGGAACAATTGAGTTAAAAAATCCATTTTGAAGTCCTGGAATTCCATTTGTCGTAATAAGATAGTGATTAAATAAATCAGAAGGCATTCTTATCCTCACACCTTTCATAGCTGGCGTATACATATTCCAAAAAGGTAAACTCTCCTTTTCCATATCAGTCCAACTGCTAATGAAAAAGTAATTTCCAATATACCTAAAGTCTTACATTTTCCTTCCACCAGATCATCCACATGAACTAAAGAATTAAACCTTATCTTCTTTGTAGATAAAATCATTGCTAAAGATTCAATAGAAGTATAATGATATAAATAGTCAGGTTTCATATTTTTTTATTGCAGGCAACGTCTTATTTACGCAATAAATATACAACATTTGTAAATACAAAATTTAAACTTACGTAAATCCCTTTCGAGCTTAGGCTTGATATCGAATAATAAATTACATAATATCAATAGGATAAACTATGGTCCCTTTTTTTAAGCCCATTGTTTCATTACCTTGTTTCTTTTCATCAATTTTGGGTTAACTTTACCATAATCTTGACAAATTTATACAATAATTTGAATTATTCAAAACAAATTAAAAAAATCATTATTATTCCATAAAAAAGTAATCCGGAAATCAGCAAATCATAGATAACTATCTGGTTTACTCACATTATTTTATGTCCATTTGCTTTTCAATTTTCTTGCTCTGCGGAGCAAACCACCGATTACAAATCGGCAGTAGCCGTGGTGTATCTAAATTTTATTTTATTTATCAATCGTTATTTCAAAATCAATCTTCGGCATAAAATGTCGTTTTTTCCAAAAATAAAGTTGTTCGTTTCCGGTTTCTCCTATAGAATCAGGAATATACGTAAATGATTTAATTTTTAAATTCTTGTCGATGGTTAATGTGTAAACAGCTTTCTCTAAAGGTTCCTCCCACAATTGCGTGGAAGTAATAATATATCTATTAACGGCAGAAATCTTTTGCTTGTAGAATATATTCACATCAACGGTATCTTTGGGCGGTAGCATGAAATTAAAAAGAACAGAATTTTCCAACCGTTTAAATTGAATATTTGTACAAGTACTTAAATTAATAATTTTAATGGAATCTATTGTTGTTGTCTTATCTGCGAATGGAAATAAAATTTGTTGGTTTATTATTCTGTCTGTGTTGTTATGAAAGGAATAAATGCCATTAATAATAAAATATTTATTGTCAAGGGTAAAATCAATGTGTTCTTCGAAAAAAGAAATTTGATTTTTTGCTTGTGTGTACACAGAAATGCCTATAAATAAGAAGGCAAAATATAAAATATACCTTTTCATTTCCCAGCTACGATTATTTTTGAAGTTCCGTATTTTTTGTTATTCACAAACAATCGCAAGGTGTATATTCCATTTGTCGTATTTGCAGGTAAATTTATGTTTCCGGTGTTTTCTGTTATAGGGAACAGGCCAATTCTCTGCCCTGTCGGACTTATCAGTTCAAAATAACTGGTTGAAGATTTGACCGGAATAAAAATCTCGTAATTAAATACCAAGTTTTTAACCGGGTTCGGAGAAACTTTAAACACTGATATTGGATTACTCTTAATTTCATCTACAGCGGTTATTTTCTGAATATGGATATCAAGCGTAATTACCGAATCAGGCATCATATTGTATTCAATCGGTAAAATGTGAGCAGTAAAAATATTGTAACCCTCGCTGTAATAAATTTGACTTATTTTATTTTTCAATGAAAATGCCCTGACAGAATAAGAACCATCAGAAAATGGTTGGAAATTGAATAATCCATGTGTACTAAAATTATGAATTGAATTAGTTAGAAGATGACCGTCCAGATCATAAATTTTTCCATTTAAAGTGCCGCACATCCCTGTCGAATCATTTTCCACACCAAAAGTAGGCGACTTGTCAATGCTGTAAACATTCGATGATTTTGAAGAAGAATTATATATATTCATAGAATCAAATACAAAGTAAGATGCTATCGATTGTTCCGTTTTTGGACACATTAATGTGGCATTTCTATAATTACCAAAAACGAGAGGCTCATATACTAGTTTTTCATAAAAATAATAGTATTCAATTTGTATGCTGTCGCCTGCAGGATTAATATCCAGATTGGTTAGCAAGCTATCATTGCGTACCAACATGATTCCAGCGAAATCATCAAATTTCAGATTTTTCAATTTTGCCCTTCCGGTTGAAGAGCATATAAAAATACTGTCAGCGTCATTATATGAATCATATAAATTCTTATAACCCAATTCTATTAACCAATTGCCGTCAGAATCGAATCCTATTTCGGACACTCCAATCATTGGAGGTGGTACTGGTAATGGATTTGCATTTGTAATAACAATGCATGTCAAAGAAATAATAATTAGTAGTAGAAATTTTTTCATAATACTTGATTTTAAGATGAATGTTTGTTTTTTATTGTGCCTTAAAGTCAACGCTATAAAAAGAAGCAGCTGTTTAACCACACACCAATCAACGCTCAGAAGCCATTTCCTACGGAAATTTTCTTTTCATTTCGAAAAGTATCATAGAAGCTTCCCTGAACGAAAATAAGGGATTATTCTTTCATAATTTTACCCGATTTTATTAATTTGTTGTCCACTGTCAGACGATAAAAATACATCCCTTTATGCAGTCTTTTCAAACTCATAAAATTATTATTTGTTGGAAGTTTTGTTTGTTCGATTAATCTTCCTTGAGCATCAAATAATTCAAATGAGCAGTAACGTGAAAAGTCGTTCAGATCAACATAAATTCTATCAGCTGTTGGGGTGGGATATACTTTTATTTCGGACAATTCATTCAATTCTTTGATATTTGTAAGTATCAGCGGAGTACCCCAAGTAGCAGCGCCTTTTTTATAATATACCTGTTGGGTATTATCGTAATTTTGCCAGTCCCAGCATCCACTACCCGAACTGATTAATCCTCTTCCTTTAGCATAAAAACTATAATTACAAGCATCATCATTTACTTTTGATCTGTACCAACAATCATTTTCTTTAAAATACATTTCGGGTGAACTGTCAACACTAAAGCCCGGATAAACAATCAAGGAAGAACTATCATTTTGAAATACCGGAATGCCCGGGTCGTGATTGAACTCAGTATTTTGATATACCATCTGGATAATTTGTCGATTGTCGTATGTCGTAATATATTCGCTGGAAGCATCCTGCTTGTATTTGAGCAAAGATTCAATATGTTCGGTGTATCGTATTGAATCACTAAAATTTTCCCGCTTAATGATACGTATGATATATTTTTTTTCATAGGCGCTTCCTCCTGACATCAAATAATTTGAAGAATTAATATAATGAAATTCGTCGCCTTCCTGAAAATCAAATACATCAAACCATTTTATGCTTTGTCTTCCTAATGCGGGATTTGTTGTTCCAATGAGATCTAATTTTTTTGTAATGAAATATGCAGGTTCAAATTTAGCGGCAGGAAAATAGGTGAAGTTTAAAGTCTTTGTAAGGCCATAGTGTTTACTTATTGCTATGGTAGCTCCATCAAATTCATGTGGAAGAGGGTTCATCGCATTATCAAAAACATGCAAAGTTATAGTCTTGACCGAATCTATAACGCCCAAGAACATTGTTGTATCCCAATTGGTTACTGTTGCTGAAATTGTAATATCCGGTTTGTGAAAGAAAGTCCAGCTTTCATTTAATACAGCGTTGGTCTTTATTTTAATTGTATCACTATCTCCGTTGAAGAAGTAATTCCATTGGTCATTTATTACAATTTTTTTCCCTGCCCAACCACCACCAAAAGGATCATAACATGCATCTCCAATTAATTGTAAAGTTCTGGAGGGAAAGAAGATAGAATCTTGAATCAAGGTACATGAATCGATTTTCAGCGTTTCAATGACATTATTCTCCCCTTGAAAATATACGGTTCTGTTGGAATAAACGGTTTGATAACCATTTTGACTAAAGGTTTGAGATGTAGGCAAAATGGTGGACAGTAAAATCGCGAAAAATAAAAATGAATTTTTCATATTTACCTCACTTATAATATCAGTTGCTAAATTTACAATGGTCTAAAAAAGATTGTTAAGTATTTTTAAATCACTGTGTTTTATATCATTGACTAATATAAAATATTTTTTCGTTTTAGTAGTCATTTTTTAATTCACTCTTAATAAAGTTACGTCCTTTATTCTTTTTTTTGTGCCGAATACTTTCATACAATTTCTCTTTAGCTCCTATTTTCGAAATTTCTAAAAATAGCTGCCAACATCTTGCAATTTGGTTTTTCGCTTTATGAAACAACAAATTTATCAAACAAATTTAATAATTCAAAACAAATTCTCGAAGATATTAATATTTATTTATTTGTCGGCGCAATTTTGTATTTGAATCTTCCCTGAAAGGTGGAAAAAATTTTTCAATCAAAAAATATATGCTACAATCCGTTTTTCCCTTGTTTGGCATGGTCTTTCTGTTTTTTCTGCGGTTTTTTATAAAGGCAATAAGGTTCAATCGTTTTGAAAATATTTTTCGGTAAGGTTTCTTGTACAAAACAGGTTAGAATGTGTGAATAGTCAACCGGAAATGGATTGAGAGAGTTTATAGAATGAAATTTCAATTTTTTGATACAAAGGGTTGTCAGAAATATTAAAAAAAGCTATCTTTGCCCCCGCTCCCGCCGATTTGCAATCGGTGGTTTGCTTGTTCAAGCAATCATATCAGCATTATGTCTAATAATTCTTTTTCCCCGGTATCATCAACAGCACTACTGTAAACATA
>Ga0208824_1002777_pt1 | contig 12874 bp, 10 predicted proteins | sample AD_JPNTR3_MetaG_FD_184447 | JGI IMG/M metagenome (GOLD analysis project Ga0208824, IMG submission 184447) | Active sludge microbial communities of municipal wastewater-treating anaerobic digesters from Japan - AD_JPNTR3_MetaG (SPAdes) (version 2) | ecosystem: Engineered > Bioreactor > Anaerobic...
TTACATTATCCAATTTAAGCTTATTAAGTTCAGGAATTACTGTCTCCAAAAAATTCTTTGTTTCCTGTAAACCTTTGTTCATCTTCCAGTTACCGGCAATATATATCTTCCGCATTAGCATACCTCACTTCTTTTAATCCTTTTTATCACTCAAATTTTACTTTGCATATTAGGTCAAGTATTTTTCTTTTAGCCGGGATTTCAAATTCTGATTTTACGGAAAAAGACGGGGGAAAAAGGTTTAATATGTAGAGAGGATTCAATCACGGAAGGTTGACCCCCTGGTCAACCACCCTTAACCCCTTTTTTAGGATTCCGTGTCTACTTTTTTAGGACACTACAATAACCATTATCAAACTATGATTATTTCCTTCCTTCAATTCCGATGAAAAGGCGGAAATTGTGTATAGGCTCCGGAGATACCTACCTGGTTCATTTTTGTATCGTATCCGATCTGCTCGTCCTTGATCCAAAGTGCAAATGCTTTTATATTCCCGTGCATCATCCAGGTTATTGGACTTGATGTCAAGAACCATAAGATTATCTATCACTTCCAGGGCATCGTTTAGGGAATAGATCTTATCTTAGGTAACAAGAGCCAGGCAGATGCCAATGGTGCAGTCATCCAGGATCACAACAAGCTTGTAGTATCTTACTTTGGCTTGCTTGTAGCTCTGCATCCTTCCGCACTCCCTGATTCTCAGTGCGGTATGCTCTACCAATACATGCCAGTAGTAGGAGGACTTCTCTTCAATAAGCCGCTGCTCGCAGTCCTGGATATCTCGCTCCAACATCGTATAGGTTGTTTTATGAGAAATACTACAAAAATCCAGATTGCGTCCGATACCGATAGTCAGCTTGCCCGCAGTACAGCGATATGGCTTCAGCCGTAAACCCTCGTGTCTGACTAACTGGGCCTTGATTCGGTTCATCAACGCTTCGGTCATGCTATTTCCTTGTTCCAGATTTGATCATTGATCCGGAGCCAAGAAAACACTACTCTGTATGCTGACTAATCAGGACGAGCAGTGATAAGACAGAAAAAGAAAAATAGTTCTTGACATAAGAAAGTGAAATGTTTAAAATGAATTTATCTAATTTGTATTGATTATAGTTGAAGTTAAAGCTTGTACTATATCACTAAATCATGAGTTCATTAATAAAAAATTCATGAAGCGCCCTGTATTAATCGGGAGGATCGATGAAAAAACATTTGATGTTTACATTGTTATTGCTGTTGTCTTTTGGGCTGGTGGCAGGACAGACATGGGTACGATACTATCTTTTTGATGATGGTTGTCCAGGTCCCCATGATAGTGCAAGTTCTAAAGTCTATAATGTTATCCTAGGAATTGGTGGTGGTTATTTATTACAATGGTATATCGAGTTTGCAAATTAAGATATTCTTACTTATGCTAATAACGTATCCTGGAAACTCGATGAATATTGCGAAATTGTTTGGATAAGAACGGGGGTAGGAAACTTCGTGTTTAATAGCATAGTCTTTAATGGTATTGACATATACTATTGCCTTAATACCCTATCGGGATATTCTACCCTAAATATCTACGACAACGATTTAAGTCGGTTGGGATATTATCATAATTACATCGCAACCTTATACGATATGCAATATGCTGACGATGGTTTAGTTTTTGCCGTTAAGATCAATGGACTATACAAAGAGCAAAGCTTTGAGCTTCCAAACGAAGCTTTGGAACACATGATCAGCGGTGTTTACCTGATTAATCTGGAGAGAGAACATCAAAGCATCGCCACTACCAAGCTGGAGAGAAAGAAGCGCAAAATGCGAGAAAAGCTCTTTAATACTGAATACCAGATTGCTGAGAAAAGGGACAAACTGATTGAAGCCCTGTCTCAGCGACTGAAACAACAAACAAAGGTTATTACCCTATTCACAATCCATTGTAAAGTAGTCTAAGGAGAGATAAATGCCATCAACAGAGCAACTACGAGTAAAACTAATAGATAAACTAAAGGAACTGTTTCAACTTAACCAACCGGATCTTGATTTCGGCTTTTACCGAATTATGCACGCCAAATCCGAGCAGGTAATCAACTTCATTGAGCATGACTTGTTACAGGTTATCAAGGATACCTTTGGGAAGGTGGATGAACAACATAAACAGCAGCTTAAAGATGAAATTGAAAAGGAAATCCAGCAAGCCAAAGCATATGGAGTAAGCGATCCTGAGAATAGCCCCAAGGTAATCGAAGCCAAAGCCAAATATGAAGCCATTAGGGACGGGGCTACATCTGAAGCTGAAATCTATGACCATCTTTATCGTTTCTTTGAACGTTACTATGATGAAGGCGATTTTATCTCCAGACGCTATTACACCAGAGAGACGCCAGGAAAGGCAGCACCCTTTGCAATACCCTACAATGGAGAGGAAGTAAAACTTCACTGGGCAAATGCTGACCAATATTACATCAAAACGACCGAGTATTTTACCAATTTCACCGTAAACCTGACGGAAGCAATCAGAAACCTGCGGGAAAACCAAAAGAGCAAATCCGAACAGTTGGATTTGGTTGACGACCCAATACCTGAGGGACTTAAGCTGCATTTTAAGATTGTGGATGCCACTGAAGGTGAGCATGCCAATGTAAAAGCCAGTGATGCCACTAAAAGATACTTCATCCTGCATAAGGATAATCCGGTGGAACTGGATGAGAATAACGAGCTTATTATCAACTTTGAATATAGACCTGACCAAGCAGGAGCCAAGCAGGATGCCCTAAATAAAGATGCCATTGAATGTATAATAAATGCTCTCAAGCTGAAACCTGAAATGGCTGCATATTACGAGTGTCTATCCATTGCTATTCCCACAGATAAAGAGAAGGATAGAATCCTGTTGAGCAAGTATATCAATCAATATACTGCCCGCAATACTATGGATTACTTCATTCATAAGAACCTGGGTGCTTTCCTGAAAAGGGAACTTGATTTCTATATCAAGAACGAAGTGATGCACCTGGACGATATAGAAAATGCCGAAGCTCCCAGGGTGGAGGATTATTTGACCAAGCTAAGGGTACTGAGGCAAATCGCCACCAAACTGATAGATTTTATGGCTCAACTGGAGGACTTCCAGAAAAAACTCTGGTTGAAAAAGAAATTCATAGTGGAGACCAATTACTGCATCACCCTGGACCGAGTACCGGAAGAGCTATATCCCCAGATTATTGCTAATGATGCTCAAAGGCAGGAATGGGTAAAACTCTTTGCCATAGATGAGATTGAAGGCGATGTATTGTCACCGGCATATAGTGAACCGCTGACCGTGAAATTCCTCAAAGCTAATGATAAATTGGTGCTGGATACCCGTTTCTTTGATGAGTCATTCAAAGCTAAACTGCTGAGCTCAATAGAGGACTTTGATGAACAGTGCGATGGTTTGCTTATACACAGTGAGAACTTTCAGGCATTAAATCTATTACTGGATAGATATAGAGAATCTATAGGGTGTATATATATAGACCCTCCATATAATACAGGTGATGATGGTTTTATATATAAAGATAGTTACAAAAAATCATCATGGATGTCCTTTCTCTTTGATCGAATATCAAGAAGTAAGAAACTAATGCAAATTGGGCATAGCTTTTATTCAAGCATAGACAATAATGAAATAGCTTCGTTGAAATTGATATTAGATAATGTGTTTGATGACAGTAATTTCGTTGAGACTTTTATCTGGACAAGAACATATACTCCCCCTGCTCTTTCTTACAAATCAAGAAGAGTAGCCGAATATATACACTGTTACGAAAATCAGATAAGTTCAAATCAGTATTATGGTTCTCTTCTTGATAATGGAGATGCTCCTTTGATAAATACAGGAAATCCCCAAAACGAGCTCACATTCCCGGTTGGCGTAGTATCTTTTAACATACCTGACGGGACCTATACAGCTTCTCCAGACAAAAAAGTTGAGTTAATAACCCCCGTAGTAGTAAGTAATGGTAAAAATGCTTCCTCAATCGTACTTAGAGGAAGCTTTAAATGGCAGCAATCATTCTTAAATAATGAGATAGCTATAGGTACTAGATTTCTAATAAAAAGTGAAAAATTCTCTATTAGATTCCAGCGGTTAAATACTGCAGCGTTCAAGCAACCTAACAATAAAATTGTTTTGGAACTTGATAAAAAAAGTGGAGTTGATACTAACGAAACCGCAAAGAAAGAACTAGAGGATTTCGGCTTAACTGCTTTCTCATATCCCAAGCCAGTATCTTTAATCTCAAAATTACTTACATTCAATAGTAGCAACACAGATGTTTCATTAGACTTCTTTGCTGGCTCAGGTACTACAGGTCATGCGGTAATCAACCTTAATCGGGAAGATGATGGAAACCGCAAGTATATCTTAATAGAGATGGGCGATTACTTTGACACAGTGCTCAAGCCCAGGATCAGCAAGGTTGTTTACAGCAAAGATTGGAAAGACGGAAAACCCCAAAACCGATACACAGGTGTAAGTCATTGCTACAAATACTTGCGTTTGGAGAGTTATGAAGACACCTTAAACAACTTGGTGCTGACCAGTGAACCAGAGCGGGATAAGGCATTGGCGGTAAGCCCATCACTCCAGGAAGATTATATGCTGCATTATATGCTGGAGGTGGAAAGCCGGGGCAGTTTACTTAATATAGATGCCTTCTCTGACCCCACTGCTTATTTGCTCAAGGTAAAAAAGCCCGGTAGTGATGAATATACGGTTAGGACTGTAGATTTGATAGAGACCTTCAATTACCTGATTGGGCTGCGTCTGGTGCATCTGGCAGAGCCGCAGACCTTTACTGCGAATTTTACCCGTCTGAAAGACCCGGATTTACCACAAGACCAGGACACTAAATTAGTGCTTGACGGAGACCTGAAACAAGCTGCAGACGGCAAATGGTGGATTCGCAAAGTGGAGGGCTGGGTACCCAAGAACCCTTATAATCCCAATGACGGCTTAAAAGAAAAGGTGATGATCGTCTGGCGCAAACTGACCGGAAACCTGGAAGAAGATAACCTAGTGCTGGATACCTGGTTCCAAAAGAACCGCATCAGCACACTGGACTGGGAGTTCAATACCATCTATGTGAATGGCAGCAATAACCTGCCGAACCTCTTGTTGGAAGGCGATACTTGGAAAGTACGGCTGATTGAGGAAGAATTCCTGAAACGGATGTGGGAGCAAAGCTGATGGCTCGCAAAGCAACCTTACAAACCCATAAATTCACCAATAAATTGATCCTGAACCAGTGGCTGATGAGCCTGTTCGGTATAGATCCTTTGCAGGAATATAAGGACAATACCCGACCCTTTCACAAATTGGCTGCACCCATTAAAGATGCCGGACTGGAAGGCTACGATACGGATGGCTTGCACAAATTCTATCATGCGCTGGTGGAAAGCGAACTCTTTTACAACGAACTGCATCCTCTCAGCAAAGAACAGTTGCTGATCTATGAGGAGAATATTGTCTCCTACACCAAAACAATCAATTCCATGCGAAGTAGACCGATTGTCTGGAAATACTTTCAATGGTTAACCCTCCTCTTTGTGGAAATCTACCTGGATAGGTATTTTACCGATAAACAGAAGCTGTTGGATGACCTGAACAGCTATATCCGGCGTTTCAATGAAAGATGGGCAGGCTTCCGGGATATTGATCCTTACTCTTTGGATGATTTGAATAAAATCTGCCTGCAAAACGCCACCGGCAGCGGAAAAACCTTGCTGATGCATGTCAATCTCCTGCAGTTCCGAAACTATGCTAAAAAGTCACGAGAAGGAAGAGAGATTTCCAGAGTTATCCTGCTGAGCCCCAACGAAAGATTGAGTGAACAGCATCTGGAAGAGCTCAAACTAAGCGGATTCAGCTTTGCTCAAAGGCTCAATACCAAGCAGGACGGCAGCATCGACATGATTGATGTTATAGAAATCACAAAATTGGGAGATACTGAAGGACCCAATACCATCGCTACCCGTAGTCTGGGTGACCAAAACCTGCTCTTGGTGGATGAAGGACACAGGGGTATGAGCGGAAAAGAAGAAGGTGTGTGGTTCACCAGACGGTCTGATTTGTGCGCCAAAGGCTTTACCTTTGAGTATTCCGCCACCTTTGCCCAAGCCGTAGCTGCTGCCAATAACAGGGCATTGGAGGATAGCTATGCCAAAGCCATCATCTTTGACTATTCCTATCGCTGGTTTTATGAAGACGGTTTTGGTAAGGACTACCAAATCCTGAACCTGCCCAAAACTTATCAGCAAGTGCAGGATGTCTATTTGACTGCCTGTTTACTTAAGTACTATCAACAACTCAAGATTTATGACGATAAAAAGCGGGAACTCGAACCCTTTAATCTGGAGAAGCCGCTCTGGGTCTTTGTTGGTAGCACTGTTACCAAGGAGAAGGGGAAAAAAGAGATTGAACTGCCAAGTAAAGAATTACTGGCAGATGTCGGACAGATCATTGTCTTTATAGCTAAATTTCTGTCTGATTCCCAGGTATTTCAACGCTATATAGAGCAAATCCTCTACGGGAACGGCAGCATTACAGGATTACTGGATGACAACGGTAATGACATATTTGCGCATTCCTTTGCCTATCTGCTCAGGACAGTCAATCCTCAGGATGATATAGAAAGACTTTACCATGATATTTTAGAGCGATTGTTTAATAATGCAGCCGGCGGACAGCTCAGAATGGATAGAATCAAAGGTGACTCAGGCGAGGTTGTGCTTTATATAGGCAATACTGAAACACCCTTTGGTTTAATCAATGTAGGAGATGCCAAGGGGCTGTGTGATCATGTGGATGCTTTTGCTACTCAGAACGGTATCCAGTTAAGTGTAGAAGATAGTGACTTCACCGAAGCGATGTTTACCTCAGTTAAGGACTCTTCATCTTCAATCAATCTACTGATCGGTTCCAAGAAGTTCATTGAAGGCTGGGACTGCTGGCGGGTGAGTACCATGGGCTTGATGCATGTGGGAAAGAGTGAGGGAACGCAAATTATCCAGCTATTTGGGCGCGGTGTGCGCTTAAAAGGGTATGGTTGGAGTATGAAGCGCAGTGGTCACATTCATGCCGTTACAAAGCCAGATTTCATAGAAGATATTGAAACCCTCAATGTCTTTGGCATAGAAGCTGACTTCATGGACAAGTTCAGGCAATTCCTAAAGGACGAAGGTTTGCCCGGTAATGAGAAGCGGATGATGATTACCATTCCGATGAATGTGACAGCCGATTTTGGCAAAAAGCTCAAGATTCTACGTCCGAAAAAGAAGAAAGATGGCTCTGAATACGATTTCAAGAAAGATGGCCCAATCCCATCCCTGGGCACAATTCCGCAGTATCTGCAGAATAATCCGGTCGTCTCAGACTGGTATCCCCGCATTCAAACCATAAAATCCAAGGACATATTGCAAAGTGGGCAAAAGGATGAGGTAAAACTAAAGGGGAAGCAAATCAGCCTTTTGGATATTGATCGCTTATATTTCGAGCTGGAAAGCTTCAAACGGGAAGAAAGCTTGCATAACCTGAACCTGACCAAACAGGGGATTTTCAATATACTATCAGATTCATCATGGTATAAACTCTACTTACCAGAGACAAGACTAACACCTCAAAACTACGATGAAGTTCTAATCCTACAGCAGATTGCTACGGAACTGGTGAGGAGATTTTGTAAAAAGTACTACAATTACTGTAAAGATGCCTTTATCAAGCCAAGAATAGAACTGAGAGATTTGACAAGAGAAGATGATAACCTACCCGCAGAAGAGCTATACAAGCTTATTGTCGATGGAGATGATGCCACACTGATCCAGCAAATTGAAAAGCTCAAACTAGAGATAATCCAGAATAAGGAAGATCTTTTATCTGTGGGAGACCTGAAAGCCTGTAAATTTGGCAGGCATCTCTTCCAACCATTATTTCATGTACGGAATGGTGGAAATATTACGATATTGCCCATAGCATTGGGGGAGAGCGAATACCAGTTTGTTATAGATTTAAAAGATTGGTGTGAAAAGCATGAGAGTGACTTAAAGACAAAAGGATTGGAGCTGTTTTTGTTGCGTAATCTTAGCCGTGGAAAAGGTGTTGGATTCTTTGAAGCGTGTAATTTCCATCCTGATTTCATCTTGTGGATATTGTGCGGTGATAAGCAGTATGTTCACTTCATAGAACCACACGGGCTTATGTATGAGGGTGTGAACAGCGAGAAAATCCAGTTCCATAAGCGCATCAAAGAGATAGAAGCAAGACTCGGCGATCCCAATGTAATTCTTAGTAGCTGGATATTGTCATGGACTCCCAAACAAGAGCTAAAGCTCAGGGGATACAATCCAGATGAGTATCTTAAAAACAGTGTGATATTTATGGAAGATTATGAATATATATACTCAATAATCAACAGGAGGGAAATATGAAAATTAGCCAAATAAAGATACATAATTACCGTTCAATCACAAACGCAACAATTGAAGCTCAAGGATATCTAATGCTTGTTGGGGCTAATAACTCGGGTAAAAGCAATGTTATAAATGCATTAAGAGCATTTTATGATGAGTTAAAATGGTCAAATGATGATTTTCCAAAGGTTGGGGCAAAGGACGAAGATTCATGGATTGAACTTATCTTCGAATTATCAGATGATGAATGGACAGGTTTGGCAGACAAGTACAAAAAGGGGGAAACACAAAATGTATTGGTTGTTAGACGATATTTCAAGGGTATTAAAGCAAAAGCTTCACAAAGCAACATCTATGCCGTAATTGATGGAGAAGAGGAAGATGAATTATTTTATGGAGCTAAAAATGTCAGCACTGCCAAAGTAGGGAATGTCATATATATACCTGCAATGACAACTCCAAATGAGCAAATAAAAACTTCGGGACCATCACCTCTTAGAAATATGCTAAATTTTATGCTGAAGAAAGTTGTAGAGAATAGTGAAGCATATTCTCGTATCGAAACAGCATTCAAAGATCTAAATACTGAAGCCAACCTTGAAAATGGATTTTTATCTAAAATAGCCACTCCGATCAATAAGGCACTAAGTGAATGGAATGTTAAACTGGACCTATCAGTAAACCCTGTTAGCACTGATGATATCTCAAAGAATTTAGTAAAACCCTCATTCATAGACATGATGCTTGGCAGTGAAGGATTTGAGCTTGATAGATTTGGTCATGGGTTTCAAAGATCTGTAATCTTTGAACTAATAAAACTGTCACCTAGTTTTAAAGAAGAGAAAAAGATAGAAAAGAAAGAATTTAACCCGGACTTTAATCTAATTCTATTTGAAGAACCTGAAGCGTTCCTTCACCCTTCTCAGCAAGAAGTATTATCTTATCATCTCAGGCGCTTAGGCAGTGATGAAAATCAGCAGGTAATCATTACAACTCATTCTCAAGTATTTGTAGGAAAGAGCAGTGATCAAATTAATCAGATTGTTAGGCTTGTGAGAAGAGATGGTATCTCCAGTATTTTCCAGTTAAAGAAGTCAGAACTTGATAGTGTTTTTTTAAGGGGTGGGGATTTTTTAAGTGTTCTACAAAAATACATTGATGACCCTAACGTTGCTGATACACAGAAGACAAATGCACGTAAACTTGTTGATTCTGCTCCTACAGAAGAGATTGCGTTCCAGCACGAAAAATTCCGTTACCAATTATGGTTGGATTCAGATAAGGCATCTATGTTTTTTGCTGACAGAGTCCTACTAGTTGAAGGAGCAACAGAAAAAGCTCTTTTTAACTACCTACTAGCCAACCAATGGTATGACTTATCACAGTATCGGATTTTTATAGTTGATGCTTTCGGAAAATACAATTTCCATAGATTTTTATCTCTTTTTGAATGCTTTGGAATCCCTCATGGGATAATCTTTGACGACGATAGTTCAAAAGATCATCATAATGCTGTGAATCAATTTATAAAAAGCAGAAAAAACCAGTTCACTCTGGCTGATCCTGTTTGCTTTCCAGGATGCCTTGAGAAGTATCTTGGTTTAAAATTACCAGCAAGAGATGATCAAAAGCCTCTTGAAATTTTACGGGCGATAAATGAAAAAAAATTGAGTGATTTGCAGTTAAAAGGTTTGAAAGATATATTCTGTAATGCTTTAGGAATTACAGATTAGTAGTTAAAACACGATATCTGTCGTCGTCCTGCATTTCCAATGAAACGGTGGGAACGGTGTATGCGCTCCGGAGACACCTACCAGATTCATCTCTTAGTCGTATTCGATTTGATCGTTTTTTTATCCAGGAGGCTAGAGTTTTGTTGTTGTCTCTGGCATCATCCAGGCTGTTAGACTTAATATCAAAAGCCATAAGATTATCTATCACTTCCAGGGCATCGTTCAGGGGATATATCTTATCCTGGGCAGCCAGAGCATTGCAGATATTACTGGTAAGGTCATACAGGATCACCACTAACTTGTAATATCTGACTTTGGCTTTCTTGTAGCCTTGCATCCTTCCGAACTCCCTGATTCTGAGTGCGGTATGCTCTGCCAATCCCTGCCAGTAGTGGGATGAGCGGTTGGCAATGTCATTGAACTGGTCTTTTAGGGTATCGGCAAGCATCTCTTTAGTATAACCTTGCTCTATGGCCTTAGATAGTGTATCAGCAAAGTTCTGCCGGACATCGGCTTCAAAGTGATTCCCGATCCAGAACAGTTGCTGTTTCTGGATAGTAGATGAGAGATGCTGATCTTAAATGCCCCAGAGTCCGATACTGGCCTTGGTGGGAGCTTGCACTTGGACATCTTTCAATCCAAGCCGCACACAGCGGTCTATTATTGCTTTGGTGGGCTCATTGACGAGGGCTGCGAAGTCATCTCCCAACTGGGTATTGATGATGCTCATCAGCTTATCTATTGAGCCCTTGTTGAGCTTCTCGGATCGTAACATATCACTCAACATCTGGATCGCAAGCCTGGCAGCATCCTTGATCTCGGTTTTCCAGGCATTGTTGAGGACCCGGTAATACTCCAACATAAGCTGATCTTAATAGTTCATCCCAGCTGTTACTTCCAGATCTGTCCTTCAAAGACTATAAGTGGTATCTTAACTGCTTCCTGTAAGCTCTTCTGGAATGCGAGATATCTTGAGTAATCGTCAATCCGGCTCCATGCGGCATTACCGATGTGTTGGGAGTATAGGCGTTTTACCGTTTGGTGTTGAAGCACAATGTTATCAATGGGTAAATGGAAATACCTATAGTTAAGTTTCAATATATCAATGCCTGTTTTGCTGACATCAAGAAGGTCGGCTAAATAGAGCAAATAGACATACTTGAAGCTCATGTTTATCCATTTCTGTGCTTGGCCAATGTAGAATGAGATTTGGTTCTCCGAATATACTTTCTTGATCGCTTTACATGCTGAGCCATGCAGTTTATCGAACTCGTCTTGGGTCAAACTGGCCTTCAACACCTTCACGATCATTCGTCTGATGATTTCCGAGGCTTCTGATCTCATAGCTTCGTTGCGATCATTGCTCATAATGCCATGTATCGTTCTACAGAAGTCACGATATGCAGTATTAATGCATGCATCTATACTCAGATATCCTCCCATGGTCATCAGGGCATAAAATCTAAGTGCGTCTTCTTTTCGCAGTTCTTTTCTCATAACTACCTCCTCAAGTCACCATTCCTCGCTTCTGCATTTTGTGTCAACTTATTTAGGACACCACAAGGACACCACATAAGTCCTTATCACTTCCCATATAATTCCCATATCGTTCCCATATCATTCCCATATCGCGATATGGGAATGTTATTGGAATATATTGATAAATATAGCGGTTAAGATAATCAAACAATAAATTGGCATAAACGGGAACAGGGAGGAGCAAAAAAACTGTTATTACGGTCTTGATATAGGCAACACAATAAGCGAGGTATCTGCCACTGGAACAGATACCTCGCATTAGGAAATAGTTATAAATATCCTATTTATGCATTTTTGCTACCAGGGAAGCCACATACCAACCCTGATACCGTGCACCTTCCAATTCGTTTTCCGAAGGCATTCTACTGCCATCTCCAACAACTGTAGAAGCTCCATAAGGAGAGCCACCAGAAATTTCATCCATAGTTCCCTGACCCTGAAAAGAATAGGGTAGACCTGTTATCAACATACCGTGATGCAAAAGAACAGGATAAAAACCCAAAATAGTGGTTTCCTGACCCCCATGCTGAGCCGAAGTAGAGGTAAAAACACTGCCGATTTTACCTATTAAAGCACCTTTTGCCCATAAAGAACCGGTTCCGTCAATAAAGGTTTTCATTTGAGAGGGCATACTGCCAAAACGCGTGGGAAAACCGAAAATAATGGCATCTGCCTTGGTTAAATCTTCAATTTCGGCTATAGGAATGTGAGCGAATGCCTTTTTTGCTTCCGTTGCTCCTATTTTATCCAGAATTTCAGAACTTAGCGTTTCCGGAACCTGTTTGATTTCCACTTCCATTCCTTCTACTTTTCTTGCACCTTCCGCAACTGCTTCTGCCATTTTGTAAATGTGACCGTAGGCAGAGTAAAAGAGGACTAATACTTTCATTTTAGGTAAACTCCTTATTATTAAGCTTTATGGATATATTAACTGGAAAATCCAACTTGGCAAGAGCGGAAGATAATTTTTTGTTCTCACAGATAGCACAGATAACACAGATTTAATTTTATGAGGGTTTTTTTACGCTGTAAGTAAGGAGTCGTCACCCCTAAAATAACTTTTGCAGTATTCTCTATTTTGTTTAGCGGTGAGGACTCTTGACGACTAATAGAGCTTTGAGGTCTTGAATAAAACTCTCAATATGTGTTTCGGTTGTATTAA
>Ga0208824_1002779_pt1 | contig 12873 bp, 15 predicted proteins | sample AD_JPNTR3_MetaG_FD_184447 | JGI IMG/M metagenome (GOLD analysis project Ga0208824, IMG submission 184447) | Active sludge microbial communities of municipal wastewater-treating anaerobic digesters from Japan - AD_JPNTR3_MetaG (SPAdes) (version 2) | ecosystem: Engineered > Bioreactor > Anaerobic...
ACATCCGGTCAAGCAGGTGAACCATCCCGGAATCCCCGCCCGCCCGTTCTTTCCGTTCCATGCTTCGGGGGAGGCGACGGAAACAGCCAAGAGGCGCGTCAAGGACGTGATTCTGGCGTGGCTGAAAAAGTAGACCATGCCCTATTCTGAATCCTGAATTCTGAATTCGGGATTCTCTCCTTCAAAAAGCAAAGTTCTCATCCGTCACTCTGTTCGTGGGGGGGCGCGCGCGATTCTGGTTTTCTCGCGCACATGGAAACCAACGAACAAATGACCCTGTCGACGCTGGCCGGACCGTCCGTCAGCTTGGATCGCGAGAATCTGCCTGCCCGCCTGAAGTTTTTCGATTGGGGCGAGAACCACACGCCAGACGGCGACATCGTGGTGAACGATGTTTCTGTTGCGGCGCTGAACAAGCAGATAGCTGCCGACACGTTCAAGAGGATCGTGATCGATTTTGAGCACCAGAGCGTCAAGGGTCATCCGAACTACGTCCAAGCCCCCCGCCACAACGCCGCCCACGGCGATCTCGAAGTGATCCCCGGAGATGGGGTCTATGTGACGGCCCTCTCCTGGACTCCCAAGGGCGTCGAGCATGGTCCTGACTTCTGCGACATCTCGCCCGTCGCCCTCCACACCAAGCGCAAGGCACCCGGCGAGCCCGTGGTCTTGCTTGGAATTCTTTCTGCGGCCCTCTGCGACAACGGCGCCGTGAAGGGAATCACCGCATTTTCCGCCACCTACCAGCCCCTGGAGAATTCAATGGACGAAGACACGTCGAAAGTCATTGCCGGCCTGCAAGCGGCGCTCGGAACCGTGACCCAGGAGAACAAGGCTCTCAAGGAATCCATCGAGGCACAGGGGCGGCAGATCGCCGCGCAGAACCTGCTGCTCGAAAGGCTGACGGCTCGCCTTGACCAGGCGCCAACCGTCACCGCTGCCTCTGTCGACCAGGTGCGTGCCATTGCCGAGTCCGCCCTGAAGCCCGATGCGCTCGTTGAAAGCAAGCAGCAGGTCTCGGCTCTCTCGGCCCGAATCGATGCACTGCAAAAGGATCACATGATTCAGATTGCCGTTCTCCAGGGGAAAGCCGTGACGCTCGACGAAACGGCGGTCAGCGCCATGAGCGCCGAATCCCTGGCGAAGCATATTTCGGGTCTTGGCGCGACCCTTCCAGTCGTGCGCCTCACCCCGTCCGGATCCGCTGAGGATCCTGCGGCAAGCGCGCTTTCCTCCGGAATTGATGCGCTCATCGCCCAGATTCGCCAGGAAACCGGAATCCAGGATTTCCAGGCGCTTTGGGAGCTCGCGCGCGGACGCCAGCCGGAACTTTTTAAGAAGTAGAAACCACCCACAAGGAAGGATCCCATGGAAACAAATGAAAAAGGAATCGTGCGGCTCGAAGAGGCCAGCGGTGTCGATTTGAGCGATGCGATCGGAAAGGCAGTCGGAGTCGATGCGTCTGGAAAAGCCGTCCTCGGCGGCGATTTCGGCGTCGTGACTCTGGCTTACAACGGCGGCGTGGATGTCGCGGTGTTCGGCAGCAATGTCGGCCCCGTCGAAGTCAAGCTGGCCGGAATGGTTGCCAAGGGCGATTACGTCGTCCGCAATCCCAGCACCGGCAAGTGGACCAAGGCCGCTGCGACGGACATTGCCGAAGCCCGCATGGTGCAGGCCGGCGTGTCCGACGAGCTGATTCCCGCCGTGCTGTTGGCTCCTGCCGCCCGCATCGGAGCGAATGTGTTTGCCGCCTCCGACCACAACCACGACGCGGCCTATGCCGCGATTGACCACGATCACGACGAGGCTTACGCCGCGATCAACCACACCCACACCTGAGCCGAGGAGAAGAACCATGAGTGAGAGAATTTACGGCCGGGTCGAAACCCTGGTCAGCTATGCGCGGGGCCTTTCGCAGGACATGTCGAAGAGCCTTGCCGAGTTCATCGCCCCCACGGTCGTGACGGGCATTGCATCCGGGAAGTACAAGGACTTCTCGGACAAGAACGCCTTCAAGGTTCCGGTGACCCGCCGCGCCGTTGGCGGCAAGGCCAGCCGGATCGGATTTGAGTCCGAAGACAAGGACTTCAACTGCGAGCCCAACGCGCTGGAGGCCACCATCGACGATTTCGAGCGGTTGCAGGCCGGCACCGACCAGGCCATGCTGGAAGAGGCCAAGACGCGTGACGCCGTCAGCACGGCCCGACTCTCGCACGAGAAGGAAACCTTCGACTTGGTGCGCGCCAGTGTCCCGGCGGTTGCCGAACGCGGCGTTTGGTCCAGCAACGACAACGATCCGATCGACGAGCTCGATGAGCAGATCGAGGCGATCGCCCTGGCGACCGGCCTGATGCCTAACCGCATGGTGATCGGCCTGTCGGCGTTCCGCAAGCTGCGCAAGAACACGAAGGTCATCGGCCGCATGCCGGGCGCCGCGAATGCGACGCTTTCGATCGAAGCGCTCGCGGCCATGCTGATCAATCCGGGGATCGACATCCGGGTCGGCTCGCTGGCCTACGACACCGCCGCGGCCGGCAAGACGAAGAGCAATGCCTTCGTGGTCGGCGCCGATGTCTTCCTCTTCTACGCGTCGCAAAATGCGACGCAGTACGATCCGAGCTTCGCCAAGACGTTCTCCGCGCGGGCGGGGAACATCTTCGACGTTCGGATGTACCGCGAAGAGCCGCGGGTCGACGTGATCGCCGTCGACTGGACGAAGCAGACCAAGGTCGTCTCGGCCCTGTGCGGCCGGCGTCTGTTGATCACCTAGACGTCGCGGGCGGGATGGCCTATATCACCGCCAGGGAATTGCGCGCGGTCGTTCCGGACCAGTACCGGGACGCCGCGCTCTCCGATCAGGGAGGCGAGCCGGATCCCGGCCTGCTTTCCGCGGTGATCGACCAAGCATGCGAAGAGGTGGACGCGCTCATCGAAGGGCGCGTCCGCCTGCCGCTTTCCACCCCGTTTCCACAGAAAATCCGCACGGCCGCCGTCTACTTTGCCTTGGAAATCCTGTTCACTCGACGCGCCCTCGAAATGCCGGATGCCACAGCCAAGAAGATCGCCGGTATCCGCTCGGATCTGGGCAAGGTTGGCGCAGGCGATCTTCGCTTGGAAGCGCCTGTCGAGCAGACGGCCGCCAGCCGCCAGGCCGGCGGATCCATCGTCGTGCGTCCAAGCATCACCGGTGCAGGAGGAATGATTGGCGCGATTGTGCTGCTGCTCGCCGGCCTTGCGCATCCGGCGAAGGCGATTGATCCTCGCACCTTCAGTTTTCTGGCGCCGACAAACCCCATGATCGAATCGCCCGATCATATGGAGTGGAGCCAAGCCGAAAGCGTCGAGCTGCGCTACACTCTTCCCGCGGCAGATAATAGCCGAGAGATTCGCTGGGAGATTTCTGATCGAACGAACCTTTGGCTCAACCTTTCCCCAGTGCGCTCCGGTGCCGTTTGGAGCTGGAGCCCTAGCCCCACGCAGACCTGCCTTCCTCCGGGCCGCTACGATGGACGAGTGGCCGCCTATGGCCGGTCCGGAACGAATCTCACCTTCCATCGCGTCATCGCCTGGCAAAGCATCCGCGTCCACTCCGCGCGGGATCCGCAGACGCTTGTGATGGCATCTCCACTTTTGCAAACGCCCGAACAAGATCCTGTGGCGATGGCAGCCATCGCTTCTGTTACGCAGCAACTTGCGGATGTGGTTGCGCCTCTCGCCACTACCGGCTACGTGGTGGCGGCGGTGGCTCCGCTGGCCACCACGCAGCAGCTTGCCGATGCCGTGGCCCCGCTGGCCACCACAGGCGATGTGGCGGCGGCCGTCGGCGCGATCACGGCGGAGGGGCTGGGCGCCCTCACCGCCGAGGCCGACCCCGAGTTTTCCTCTTGGCTCTCCTCCGATCCGCTGGCCCCGCTGGCCACCACAGGCGATGTGGCGGCGGCCGTCGGCGCGATCACGGCGGAGGGGCTGGGCGCCCTCACCGCCGAGACTGACCCAGAGTTTTCCGCCTGGCTCTCCACCGACCCGCTTGCCCCACCCATTATCTATGAGATGTTGAACTACGTGGGTTTAGAAACTTCCGAAGAAGACGGCTATTATTATGCCGATTCTTTAACCGATTGGCGGACGGGCGCATCCATTTCTTTTTCGTCCATGCACTTTTACGGGCAATATGAAAAACCATGGAACTTTGTGGGCGCCACATCGCCCACGATCAACGGCGTTCCGATTGCCACCACGCAGCAGCTTGCCGAGGCCGTCGCGCCCTTGCTCACCAACGCCGCCACCTGGTGGACCTATCCGGCGGGCGGCGACGTGAACTTCGCTGGCTACGCGCTCACGAATTCTGGGCAGGTTGAGGTGAGAGCAGCAAGCCATTCATCCATTAGGATTGAGCCGGGCTGGATCGGCTACGGCTCGCCAGGATTCGGTGAACCGCAGACGGAAATTCGGTTTGATGACGGGTGGGGGATTCTCGGCAATTTTTCGGAGGTCTTTACGCGCGATGGCGAGGGCTTACGCATTGACGACGCTATCGCGATGACCGAATCCACAGTTTACTTCCAGTACAATTCGCTCCCCGGCCTGCCCGCCACCGTGAATGCCACGAACTCTTTTTTCGCGCCGGTTAATCTTCCCCAGAAGATGCTGACCGCGCTAAAAATCGCCACCACCAACAGCTATCAAAAATCCAACGCGCACCTGCGATTCAGCTTGGACGGAAACGAAATCGGCACCCTTGCGCCGCGTTGTGACGGCAGTACGCAGGAGATTTGGTTTGCCGCCGCCACTGGTGCGGTGATTGAGGTTGAGGCATTCGGCCTGCCTTCCCCCGCCGGGGATGATGGCGACCCGATCATCACCGGGTTGCGATTCGGCAACATGGGAAACCCGAATCTAGTGGGCCGCGAAATGGAAACCGCGAATCAAATTGTAATGGCCGACTATCCGCAACGCGCGCGGCAAGTCGCCACAAAAATCTACGCCGATGATGCGTCCGCCGCTGCGTTGGACTTGGCAATGGATGAGGTGTGGCGGCGGACGCAGGCGACCGACCTGCAGGGTAACGTTTTGCGCTTCGGGCCGCGCTATGACGTTTATGGAACGAACGACGCGATCAACTGGAAATACGGCGGCGAGACCATGCTGCAATTCGATGGCACCGGTTCCAAAGTCATCCCCGAAATCCGCTCTTTTTCGGTCGGCCCAGGAACGACCGCCGAAATGACCGTCTGGAGCTACGCCGGCGGCGAAACGAATCTTGTGCCGGAAGTTTCAACGAACCTCCAAGACTGGCTGCGCCTTGATGCAAGCGCGATTGTCTCGGCAGCAATGCTCGATCAATATACGGCAAAGATCGTTTTCACAAACTCCGCACCCAAGGCGCAATTTGTCCGCTTGGTCGATGTGTCGGGCGGAGAGGGAGACCCCGTTGTCCGAGTGCTTGCCGCGATGGAGTTGGGCGGTGTCAAACGCACGACGTGGCCGGGGCTGCCAGCCCTCGATGTTGTCGATGTGGGCGACATCCCCGGCGAAGGTAGTGTGGAGTGGACGTGGACGGTCAACGCGGCCGCCCCCGCCCGCACCATTGTTTTTTCCGACCCCTCCGCCACCGACAAGCATCCGATACTTATCTGGCCGCCGCCCTACACGCCGGCCGCCGTGCAGGAGGTCAAGGTCATCTCCCCGCCCAATGGGATGTCGCTCGCTTATGCGGAGGAGTTTGATAATGCCGTCACCGGCGAAACGGCTTATTACGCCTATACTTTTTACCCCGCGCATAATGCCTGGTACTTGTCTGGCTGGTCGTCCGAGATGTACAACCTCCAGCCCGTCATCACCGGTTGGGGCCCGCCATGAAAAAACTCCTCAAAAACCTCGCCCGCTTTTTGGTGCCTTTCCCTATTTTCGACGACACGCGCATCAAGCCTCCAACATCAACAAACGGCCTCACCAGCGGAGAACTATGGAACTCCAATGGCGTTGCCCATTTCATGCCGTGACACCCATTCCACCATCCGACTTCATCCGCATTCCCATGGAGGCACTGGCTCCGGTTTGCGCCACCCTTGGCGCACGGATTTTCGTCTCCACCAACATGAGGGCCGCGCTGGAAGGATTGTTCGATTCTCCGGCCGGATTCCTCGTCATCCTTGTTCCCGGCGATGAGACTCCCCAGGGAGACCCCATCGACGACCTGCAAGTCGTTTCCGCCGGCCTCTCCATTCTTGTTTCGCACCGATTGCCGCCAACCGCGCAGCCTTCGCAGGGCCTCTATGAGTCCGTGGCTGGCCTTCCGCCGTTCATCGACCTCATCGCCCAGATCCGCGACACCGTGCGCGCCATGGCCATGCCGGAAGGCTCAACGGGTGTGCGCTGGCGATATATGGGCCGCCGCGCCGTCGACTTCGACGGGATCCTGTCGCCGGCCTTCCGCCTGGACTTCGAAATCGACGCCGCGTTGCCGCCGGCCTTGGCCGATGCCGACGCCGTCGAACTTGCCCCGCCACAACCCTTTGACGATCTGGAAGACGATCCGCCACCCGAAACCGAACCCTAGCCCACCAGAGGAGAACCATCATGGACGATACCACAATCAAAAAGGGCGCAGCCGCCAACTACGTCTGGGGAATTCCCTCCGGCGTTGTCACCATCTCCGGCCGCATCACCAACATCCGCGCCAGCCGATCCATCGATAAGGAAGAGCTGCAAAATGAAACCGGCGAGACGGACGGCGTGGTCTATCTGGACCCCAAGACATCCGCCACCGTCGATATCATCGTCCCTTCCTCGTTCACCGACATTGAGCTGGCCAGCTCGCTAACCATCGACGGCCATGTCTGCTTCGTCGAAGGCGCTGAAAAGCAGTGGGAACGCCGCGGCTGGGCCAAATACAGCGTCACCCTTCAAGGGTGGGACAACGTGCCGGCTGGATCCTAATCCCAGCAAGGAGCGCAGCGGGCATGGCCGAAAAACTTGGCATCCACGAGCCCACCCTCCGGGCCTTCACCGTCCAGCCCATCCGCGTCGGCGAACTGGACATCCACCCGGCTTGCATGGCCCACATCATGGCCATGCGCCTGGTGGCGGCTGGCTTCGAAGGCGGCGACCTCACCCCGGAGGAAATGCTGTCGGCCATCGTCGTGTTCTCCACGGCGCCGGCACAGGCATCCGGGCTTCTCAACCTTTCCTCGGAGGATTGGGACGCCCGGCGCGCCGAAATAGCCGGAAAGGTCATGCTGCACGATCTCGGCGCCTACGCCGTCGCCATCCAGCAGCAGATCACTTCCGGCCTTGCCCCGGCGATCCCCGCCAAGGACCGCAGCGATGCCAAGGCCGGAAACTACAAAAAAAAAGCCGCCTCGGCTGGTGGATCGAGGCCTTTGAGTGCGCCCTTTCCGAATACGGTAGCGAGGAGGAAGTGATGAAAATGCACCTCTCCCGCCTCATGGCCCTGTTTGCCGCCAGAACCCTACGGAACGGCGGAGAGTTCGACGGTCCGGATCTCGCAGAGGACGAAATCCTCGACGAACTGGCGGCCGAACTGCCAGGAGTCAAAGGATAACCAATGTCTGCCTCTGCCGGAAACCTGACCTATAACCTCGGACTCAACGCATCCGGATTCACCTCCGCGATGCGCAAGGCCATTGGCCTGGTCATTTCCTACAAGGCCGTCATGGCCACCCTGCGCCAGTTTGGCGCGGCCATTCGCCTGGGCGGGGAACTCTCCGACCTGGCCGATCAAACCGGTGAAACGGCCGGGAACGTGCTCGTCCTCAAGCAGGCCTTTCAGGATGCCGGGCTCGGCGTTGGCACCATGCAAACCGCCCTGTCCATGATGAGCATGTCCCTCTCGGGCATCAGCGAGACTGGCCAGCGCACCGAAGAAACGTTTGCCGCCCTTGGCCTCAACATGCAGGAGCTTCGCGGGCAATCCGCCATTGCCCAGCTCGACGCCATCGGCAAGGCCATTTCCAATCTGCACAGCCAAGAAGACAAGATCGCCGCCGCCCGCGCCATCTTTGGCCGTGGCGGAACGCCCATGCTGACGCTGTTTTCAGACCCAAACGCCATCCAGACGGCCCGAGACGCGCTGGGATCCATGCCGGACATGGTGGACAAGACGGCAGCCGGCCTGGATGCCATCGGCGATGCCTGGAATCGGATCAAAACATCGTTCACCGGCGCCTTTGTCGCCGCCATGGCCCCGGCCATACCTCTCATCGACTCCATTCTCAAAAAAATCCAGTCCATCGACTTCACCAAGATCGGCGCCGGCTTCGGCGCCGCCATGGTCGCCATCAAGAATGTATTTTCATCCATCTCTCCAATGGAGTTCGCCATCAATCTCGCCAAGGTTGTCCTGACGGCCCTCTCCGCTGCCGTCCGCGAGGCGTTTTCCTTGCTTTGGAATGGCGACTTCTGGATGGGGGTCGGCAAGCTGTTGATCGGCGCTCTCGTTGGCCTTGGTGCAGCACTCTTGGACGCATTGTCTCCCGTTGCGGCTTTTTTAGCTGCGATGGCATTGCAATTCAATGACTGGATTGTGGCTGGACTATCAAAGATTCCATGGTTGAAAGACCACTATGCCGGTCATCAAAATAAAACCTTTCACGAACACTATCAGTCCGAGCTCCAAGGGCAGAAAGATCGGTTTGTAAACCCGGCACTCGACACGTCCGCAGAAATGACGACCAACGGAATGGCCGACCTTGGGAAGGCCCTTTCCGCCGCCGGATCTGGCATTGCCGATTCCGTGGCCAACTCGGCTGGCGGGAAATACTTTTCCGGCCTGTTTTCGTCCGGAATGACCGAATGGGAAAAGGCCATGGCCGACATTATGGCTGCACCGGCGGCACAAGCCAAAAATCAGCAGGCAAGAGCTGACGCAGCGCCCGTGCTGGACGACAAGCAAGAGTCTGCCAACAATGGAATTCAAGGCGCACTTGAGCCACCATCCGACCGCTGGTCCCGCGTTGGCGCCTTCGTCGGTGGTAATACCTCCGCCCAGCATCTCGACTATGCCCGCCAGACTGCCCGGAGCACCTCCCTCATCGATCGCACAGCCGGGCGTATGCTTTCCGCCCTTGAACGCCTGCAACCCGCCACCCTATGAGCGCAATCAGCAAAGGAAATATCGCCCCTCGCGACGTGGCAGGAACAGAAATCACGATTTCGGTTGAGGGCGATTCTGGCACCATCGTTCGCCGTGGAAGTTATGCACAACTTGAATCCTCAAAGCCGGCCATTGGCACCCTCATTTCATCCCAGGGAGCCCAGCTCAACGTTCTGGCGACCAATCTCCGCAAGGAACGGGGAGGATTGGGCACCCTCACCATCACGCTTGGCGACAAGGATCGGACTGGCGAGGGGATGGTTTCGCTTGCCGCCCGAGAAGAAACCGTAGAGCTTGATTACAGCCTCATGGAAAAGCCCATCGAGTCCCATCCGATGTTCAAGGACATATTCGCCCCAGAAGGTGGAGATTTCACCGCCTTAGCATCGATCCGGGCTTGGGAAGCTGAACAGGAGCCCACCGTAAAGGGCCAATTCATGTATCTTGAGCACGGAGGCGTGCCTGGGACTGGTCCATATCTCACCCTTTCGGAAGAAGCGCAGGTCTTCGCCGAGAAGAAGCTCGCCGGGATCGAGTCCTATTTCTTGCAAGTGCCCATCGTCCGGAAAACATCTGTCATCAAGCGCGCGGTCACAACGTCGAAGTGCGGAATGCGGGACACCCCTCCCGAGTTTGCCGCCGTTCAGGACGTGTGGCTCAAGACCGCCGACAAAATGACCCGCACCGGCTCAAAAGGATCATGGGAACGAATCGAAGAGTGGACAGGGTTCGACCAGTTGGACGAAGATCTTTATCCTATGCCGTGACATGCCAACGCTCCCGAACAAGCCACGTTCCGGAACAAGCCTGCAAGCCGCGAACCTCCCCGACGTTATCGGCAAGCTCATCGACTATTGCCGTTCGATCACGCCCCGCCCCTCCCCGACGGTTCGCGTCTCGACGACCGCGTCCGGCACAACGTTTTATGCCAAGCCGGGTGCTGGGCCGAGCTCTGCTGGTGGAGCCACGGGTGGCTCGGTAGGGATGTTTAGATGCAGCGCCGTGGCCGACCACGAAACGGAAAATGGATGGCTGATTTCGACCATGCCAGGCACCGCTCAACCGCTATACGGTCAAATTCAACATATTGCGCCACTTGTCGATCATCCCGTCGTAATCCCATTGGGAAGCCACGCCTATGTCTTCGCAACACTTTATATCTTCGATATGGAGGAAGAGGAATATGTTTGGGCGTGGGAAGAAACGCTCACAATCTCAACATCGATTCCTATTAATTTGTGGTACAGAAAGTACCAGTCGATCGCCATGATCAATTCGTCTGGCCACGTTGCGCAGGGCCACGAGGGCGCAATCGTCCTGCCAACGCCAAAGTCGATTGTCGATCTTGAGGCGGAGGAGTAGGCATGTTTTCCCCACTAAACCTCACTACAGTCTCAACCATTCCGCCTGATCCAATGTGGGTTTGTGCCCGAAAGCCACCGTGGCACAAGAGGTTTGCATCCGGCGGCATCACCCCAATGCCGGCATGGCGTAACGAGGCTGGCTTCTTGGCCGACGGCCCGCTTGAGCTGGTCTGGATGGGAAGGCGCTGGGACATTGTGGATGATGAATATGTCACCAGACCGCTTACCGATAAGGGCGGAACGCTTAACGGCTATGGAACCTGCAATCGAATCATCCTCGCCCAAAATGTTATTCATGACGGCGAGCAGCTTATTTTTGACATGGAATCCTACTACGAGATGGCGCCGAGGCCATTCATGTTCACTGATCCGGATGTCATGGCTATCCTCGTCGAAAAGGGCATGTCGCCCACCGACTTCTCCCCGCCGGTCTCCCATTCCGCATGCGCCGAAGCTATGGAACATGCAGACGAAATTGCCATGCGCACCGGCGGCTACATTTACAAACGGCCATTCCGCTGGCCAACTGGAGATATCGATCTGTGCAAAGACCACGCCGAGATTCTGTACGGGATGCCATCACCAGATGCTTATGGAAAAGGGATGATTCACACGCCAGGAGTTTGGCCGTCTCCGGTAGATACGCCAGGTTTCTTCGCCTGGAGGGTTTCTGCTGGCGTCAGTTCGCTATCTGCACTTGATCTAGTGATGATATTTCGGCGCGCTTGGAGCGGCTCGCCTGGCGCGAAATATGGCTTCAGATATAGCAGCACCAAGGCCGGTTTTCTCCGCGACCTCCCGCCTTATACAGCCTTTGATATCCGAATCTGGAAAACAGTATACCTGTCAAAATCAAAATACCGTGGGATCTCTAAAGAGTCTCAGGCATCCTATTTTGTGGCTGCATATCGCGCAAGTGGCGCACTGCCAAAGAGCAAAAAGAATAGAAGCTGATTTGTGATGCAAACGACGACGGAAAAAAACTGGGTTAATTCGGCGGAAGGCGGCATTCAAACACGCCCAACGCCGAGCCAAGCGCCGGACGGCTCCGGCGAAGGTGTAGAGACTAGGCGGGGGGTGGGCATCGCCACCCGTAATACGCCATCAACGCCCAGCGCTGCCCGCCGCAGCGAAGACATAGTCCGACGCACTAGTATTACGTTGGCGTTCAGCATGTGGGCGCCCCGTCGTCGCGGCGGCATCACAACCCTTTTTCAACCCATCGCGCGCCCCCCCGCGGTCTCCCCGCGAGCCCCCCGCAGACTCGCCGCCGATTTACTTTGAGACCCTTATCAAACATTCCTTTTGACCCTTATCAAACATTTCGCCCGGTTACCAGCGGGTTATTTCTCAAATACTGCCCGAGGCAACCCACTTTGTCGGATTATGGATTGCAAAGTGCCACGCTTGACTTCGCGGTGCAACGGGATTGGAACAGTACGCGTTTGGGCGCCGATGTGCTTTTGCATTACGGCGTGACTGCCGCGTTGCCGAACAAGAACGAATCCCTCCCGCTCCAACAACCGACACAGTGCTTCGCCAGAAAAAATCCTGAGGCTAGGCATAAGCAGCCTCGAAGCGAGTGACGAACACCTCCTCACGCAGGCGTTCTTTTATCTCGGCTTCGCTGGCACATTCCAGAAAAAGCTCCACGGCTTCGCGTAGATTGGCCAGTGCCTCTTCCACCGAATCTCCCTGACTGGCCACATCCAACTCAGGGCACAAGGCGGTATAGCCACTGGCTTCTTTTTCTAAAAGAGCTGTAAATGTCATGCGCTTCATGCCGGTAACCTACACCCGCTTCCCTTAATGGACAAGATGAAAACCGGCTGGACAGGATTGGCATACGCTGAAAGTGGCAAAACCATTCGCGACAAAAGCATCTGGTGCTACCCAAAAAAGTTCGGGTTTGGGTGCGCCGGGGTTGGACATTTCCGGGCAAATGTTGGATAGTTAAAAGAACGACCATGAGCATCGGATTCGCCCCCGCGGGCAGAAAGTGAGCACACCATGAAAGCCATCCTCATCATCCTGGATTCCGTCGGCATCGGCGCCGCGCCCGACGCGGCCGAATACGGCGATGCCGGCTCCGCCACCCTCCCCCACCTGGCCGCTGCCGTAGGCGGCGTCAACCTGCCCACCATGCAGAAAATGGGCTTGGGCAACATTCCTCCGTTGCTGCACCACCGTCCGCCATTGACGATTGCCGGTGTGCCGCCCGTCGAAAAACCCATTGCCTCCTATGGCGCCATGCGCGAGATGTCCGATGGCAAAGACACCATCACCGGCCACTGGGAAATTGCCGGCCTCGAAGTGGATCCCGGCTTCCACAACTTCCCGTTTGAAAATTCTTTCCCGCCCGATTTGATTGCCGCGTTTGAAAAGGAAACCGGC
>Ga0208824_1002789_pt1 | contig 12841 bp, 7 predicted proteins | sample AD_JPNTR3_MetaG_FD_184447 | JGI IMG/M metagenome (GOLD analysis project Ga0208824, IMG submission 184447) | Active sludge microbial communities of municipal wastewater-treating anaerobic digesters from Japan - AD_JPNTR3_MetaG (SPAdes) (version 2) | ecosystem: Engineered > Bioreactor > Anaerobic >...
TGTGGTGAGCCGCCGCAAATTCACCTCACTCCGTCGCCTACGGCTCCTACATGAGGTGAATTTGCCATTATCTGCTTAACATCTTATTTTTTGAGGGTTAGTGTCCAAGATCATTGACAAGTGTACACCGGAGTACAAGGAAAGGGCGCAGAGAATGCTTGACATTTTCGTTCCTTTTCTTGAAGCTCACTCTGAGCTGACCGCTGAGGAACAGCGTATCTTCGACGATTTCAAGGCACAGCACCCGATTCGCACCTATGATGATGTGGAAAAGGCTCAGGGTACTTTCAAGATCTATCAGCTTCCCGGCGGCGAAAAGTATCACGGTGTCCGCTTTGAGGATATGGAACAGCTCAAAAAGGACGGCGTACAGCTCAATCACGATGATTATGAGCTTGTCTATGAGGGTGAAGTCGGAGAGTTTAGAGGAAATGCTACCCTTGAAGCACTCTATACGCAGTTCAATACTGATCACCCCGAAGATTTCAGAGGTCATTCTCTGTCTGTTTCCGATGTGATCGTCATTTCCGTTGACGGCAAGGATACAGCGTATTTCTGTGATAGTTTTGGCTTTACGGAAATGCCTGAGTTCTTCCGTGAGAAAGAGCTTGTGCAGGAGAATCCCGAAACTGCAAAGGTGTCCGATCTCGCTGTCGGTGATATTATCATGTATGACGGCGCTCGTCGTGAGGTTGAGGAGATCAGCACTGACCGTATCAAGATGAAAGACCTTGATGCACCCGATTACGGCGGTATTTTGCTCGGTACTTCCGATGTGCTTGCTTATGACGGCTGGCAAGAAGATATGGAAAGCAAGGGCTTTGAGATTCTTTCTAAGGCTGAGAAGCCTGCCCCTGCGGTCGATGCTCCCGAACAGGCAGAGCCGGAGGACAAAGGACCAGTCTCTCTGCGAAAAGTCGGTGATTTTTATGAGATGTACGGCAAAAATGCGGAGATCGGTGTGGAAGTCCTCGGACTGCGTATGCTCTCCAAAAATGGGCAGCCTATGGTCGGTTTTCCCGATCATGTCAAAGACGAATACTCTGCAAAGCTCCGTGAAGCAGGATATACCGTCCTCATCGAACAGGCTTTTGAGCTGAACCCTCCGAAGCGTGAAGCTGAGAAGCTCCAGACCTTACAGCAGGTCGTTGACAAGTTCTTCGGCACTGACTGCGAGTCTGCGGAAACTGAGGGCGGCACATGGAAACTGTCTATCGCTGACGGCGATAAGGTCGGTGAGCTGTTTTACGGCGGTGAACCTGTCTGTGGTATCTATAACCGTGGTGACAAAATGGAGATCGAGCCGTACCGTGAACTGACCACTTTTCCGGCGCTCCTGCGTACTGCGATGCTTGAACATAATCCCGACAAAACCGTGGAGATCATGGACTTTCAGCGTACCTTTGAAACTCCGCTTGATAAGGCAAAGTTCCTTATCAACGATTTTTGCGAAGCAGAGTACCGTGAGGGTGCTGATTTCTCCGATCTGCACAATGTCGGTCTTGCGTTTACCACTCTGACCGATGATGAGCTGCCCATTCAGGTGACGGCTGACCTTGTGGATTTCAAGATCACTCACGAATTTGACGGCGAGGTATTCGATACAGAGCAATTTGACAGTATCGAGGATATGATCGAGAACGGTCTGACTAACTTGGACTTCTCTGACCTTGTATCCGTTCCCGATGAGGTTATCGACAGGCACACTGGCAAGGACGAACAGACGGTTGACCTTATGAGTGATGCCGCCGATGTTTCTGATACTTCTTCTCCTGCGGAAGATGTGCCGTCTATTACGCTGAAATACAAGGGTGATGCCGAGAGCCTTGACGAGATCAAGGATAAGGCACTTTCCCTCGGAGCTACTGTTATCATTGATAATGCCGAGGGCGTTATCTCTATCGACACCTATGAAAACCATCATGCTGAGATCGACGGAGCCGCCTATGAGCTTGGTCTAATGGCAGTCGATGATGCTCCAACGGTTTCAGAGGATATTGACAAGCCCCTGTTCACCGATGATGCTGTTATTGAGGAAATTCAGCGGAGTCAGAACGATGATATTCCGTTTTGGGAGAAGCCCGATATTCAGGGCGAACAGCTTTCTTTGTTTGGCGATCCCGAACCGCTAACATCTTCAAAGCCAGCAAAAGAAAAGCCTAAGTCCGAGTTTGCAAAAGGTCCGGTGGTGGACGGTGTTCAGGTCTATGAAGCACTTGCCGCCGAGATCGACCGTGGAACTGGCTTTGTTCACGGCAAGCTCCGTGTGCAGGACTTCTACGAAGAAAAGCACCCGACTATCCAGCAGCTTGCCGATTTCTTGAAAAAGGAGTATGGCACAGGCGGACACAGCGGTGAGGGCAAGATCTCACTTGTGGACTATAATTCTCAGGGTATCACATTCAGCTTTGAGAACGGCGAAAAATTCCGTCATTCGTGGTACAATGTCGCAACAATGACCGAATCACGGCTCAGGGACGATACCTACCTTTCCGCCGAACAGAAAGCGGAGAGATCTGCACTCAAAGCAGAAAAGGCTGAGGAGCAGAGCCACAAGATCGTGGAAGTCGGTGACCGATTTCGTCACAAGATTACTGGCGAAGTTTCTGAGGTTATTTCGCTGACAGGTGCGCTCCCGTTCTATTCGGACGATTGCACCATTCAGCGTGAAAGCGGCGGATTTGCTGTGACGGAGAATATTTCCTATGATAAGCTCCTGAACAGCGGTATGTATGAGTATATCGATAAGGTTGAACCTGAAAAGGAGCAGTCTGCACCCGTGAAGCCTGAAAAGGCAGAGGTCACACCCGAAGCAGAAAAGCCCGAAATTCCAACTGTCAAGAACCTGTCTCAGCTCAAAAAGGCGATCAAGCCGGGAATGATGTTTGAGATCACTGACCACCTCCGTCCTGAGTGTATCGGGGAGCGCAGAGTGGTCACAGGTGTCACCACGGTGGATTTTACTTCCCGAAAGCTCGATGAAAACGGCGAGCCTACGGGCAAAGACCTCCACATGGAGTTTGACCGTGCGAAGAACTGGACATTTGACGGCGGTGAGCTGACTTCACGGCTCGATAACGGCGATATGCTCATGAGCTTTCATTTCATTGACAGCTTGGAGCGTGAGCAGACTGTTCAGGCTGAAAAAGAGCCGGAGATTGTTCCTGTGGTCGATGAAGTCGGCAGCGATAGTGTTGAGGTGGATACTTCGGCGGTCGATGCTACTGCACCTGAAAAGGGCGATAACTTCACCATTACCGATGATAACCTCGGTGACGGCGGAGCTAAGACAAAGTTCCGTGCCAATGTCGATGCGATCAAAACGCTGAAAACACTTGAACGGGAAAAGCGTCCTGCGACCACTGAGGAAAAGGAAACCCTGTCGAAATATGTCGGCTGGGGTGCTTTGGCAAAGGCTTTTGATAAGGATGACGAGAAGTGGGCCGCAGAGTATAAGGAGCTTTCTGAGCTGCTGACTCCGCAGGAGTACGCTCAGGCTCGTTCAACGGTCAATGATGCTTTCTATACTTCTCCTACGGTTATCGACGGCATCTATGAAGCTCTCGGCAATTTCGGATTTGACGGCGGTGCTGTCTTAGAGCCTGCAATGGGTATCGGAAACTTTTTCGGCAGAATGCCCGAAGATATGCAGTCGCACTCTAAGCTCTATGGCGTGGAGATTGACTCGCTGTCCGGCAGAATCGCTCAGGCTCTCTATCCTGATGCGGATATTGCTATTCAGGGCTTTGAGCAGAACCGTTTTCAGAACGGCAGCTTTGATGTAGCTGTTGGCAATGTTCCATTCGGTGAGCTTGGTTTCCGTGATACCGTCCACGATACCACGAAACTGCACGATTTCTTCTTTGCAGAAGCACTCGACAAGCTGAAAAACGGCGGAATCATGGCATTCGTGACCTCGGCAGGCACACTCGATAAGCGTGACGAAAGCACTCGCCAAATGTTAGCTGATAAGGCTGACTTCATCGGTGCTATTCGTCTGCCGGGTGGCAAGAACGGAGCTTTTAAGGATAATGCAGGCACAGAAGTGACCACTGATATTATCTTCTTGAAAAAACATGAAGGCAAGTCTGTTGCTGAAATGTCCGATATTCCCGATTGGGTACATATCGGGCAGACTGAGGACGGTCTGCCGATCAACAAATACTTTGAACAGCATCCCGATATGGTGCTTGGTACAGTTGTTGAGGGAAATAAGCTCTACGGCAGCGGTACAATGGTTGTCGCTGAGGACGGTTTTGACCTGAAAACAGCGCTCCATGAAGCAGTCGGCAAGCTGTCTGCGGAGATCAGTCATGAGCGTGGCAGAGATGTGTATGCGAAAACGGCTGACGGCGTTCAGGTGCAGATTCCCTCGAAACTGCGTAATTACAGCTTTTTCCTTTCTGACGATCAGGTTTTCTTCAAAAAGAATAACGCTGCCTGTGAGTTCCGTTTCGATAAGGGTACTGCACAGCACAAGCGTTTCAAGGCGTTTATTGAGCTTCGTGACCTCGCCCGTGAGCTAATTGAAGCAATGGAGCTTGACAAGCCTGACAGCGTTATCAAGGATTTGCAGGCAAAGCTGAATGTGGCTTACGATGATTTCTACAAGAAATTCGGGCTTATCCACTCTCAGACCAACAAGCGTTATTTTGCGGAAGATGTGTCCTACAATCTTGTGGCAGGACTGGAAAAGAGCTATGATAAGACTAAGCTCCTTGAAAAGTCCGATATTTTCACAAAGCGGACTATCGTGCCGCCGAAGGCTGTGGAACGAGTTGATACAGCACTTGAAGCACTCACGCTCTCCATTGCGGAGAAAGCACGGGTTGACTTTGAGTACATGAGCAGTCTGACGGGTATGACCGAGGACGAGTTGAAGCACGACCTGACGGGTGAGATTTTCAAGATTCCCCATACGGAGAATGACTATCAGACGGCTTCGGAGTACCTTTCGGGCGATATTCGCAAGAAGCTCCGTGAAGCTGAGGAGATCGCTGAGTATGATCCCGATTTCAATATCAACGTATCGGCGCTGAAACAGGCTATGCCTGAACCTCTGAAAGCCGGAGATATTGACATTAAGCTCGGTGCCGCTTGGCTCGATCCGAAGTATTACGAACAGTTCATGTATGAGCTGTTGCAGACTCCGGCATATCAGCGGAGTGACAGTCCGTCTGCACGTTGGAACAAGTCTGCTATCGTAGGGGTGGAATACTCCGTCCACGCTAATTCTTTCCATGTAAGCAACAAATCTTCCGACAGGTCGGTGCTTGCGACTCAAAAGTACGGCACACACAAGATGAACGCTTATGACATCTTTGAGCATTTGCTGAATCTGCAAGAGCCGAAGGTCTACAAGACGATTGAAGTGCCTGACGGCTTGGGCGATACAAAGGAAAAACGTGTGGTGGATATTGATGCTACCCGTGTGGTACAGCGTAAGGCTGACGATATTCGCAAGGCTTTCAAGGCTTGGATCTTCAAAGATCCGCAGCGCCGTGAAGCTATTGTAGAGCGTTACAATGAGCTGTTCAACAGTATCCGTCCCCGTGAGTTTGACGGCTCGGCTCTTTCTTTCCCGATGATGAACAGCGATATTCACTTGCACGATCATCAGAAAAATGCTATCGCTCACGCTATGTTTGGCGGAAACACCTTGTTCGCTCACTGTGTTGGCGCCGGAAAAACCTTTGAGATGATCGCTACTGCTATGGAAAGCAAGCGGTTAGGTCTGTGTACCAAGAGCCTGTTTGCCGTTCCGAACCACTTGACGGAGCAAATCGGTGACGATTTTCAGAAGCTCTATCCGGGAGCTAATATTCTTGTTGCGACCAAAAAGGACTTCAAGAAGGAAAATCGCCAGCAGCTTTTTGCAAAAATCGCTACTGGCAACTATGATGCGGTTATCATCGGTCACTCTCAGCTCGGTAAGATTCCTGTTTCCAAAGAGAGACAGGTCATGACCATTCAGAGCCAGATCGACGATATTCTGCAAGGCATTGAGGAACTGAAAAAGAGCGAAGGCTCTAAGTTCCAGATCAAGGCTATGGAGCGAACCCGAAAGAGTTTGCAGAAACAGCTTGACAAGCTCGAAAAAGCAGGACAGGACGATACGCTGACCTTTGAGCAGCTCGGAATCGACCGTTTGTTCGTCGATGAAGCCCACGAGTTCAAAAACCTGTTCGTCGCCACAAAATTGCAGAATGTAGCCGGAATTTCCAACTCGGCTTCACAGAAAGCACTCGATCTTTTCCTCAAATGCAGATACCTCGATGAAAAGACAGGCGGCAAGGGCGTTATCTTTGCAACTGGCACGCCTCTGAGCAATTCTATCACAGAACTGCACTCCATGATGCGTTACTTGGAGTATGACTTCCTGCGTGACCACGGTTTACAGCACTTTGACAACTGGGTTGCGGTCTTTGGCGACCAGAAAACCGATTGGGAGTTAAAGCCTGCGGGTAATGGAGAACCCGTGACTTATGGACACTCACTTGCTTCAAATAAAAAGCCAACTTTGAAATTGGCTATTTTTCGGTCTTTGCCCTCGCTTATGCAAGGGCGTTATTCTTATCACGCAGGGGCTTGTCGATCAGCTTATAGTAGATATGAATGCTTCTGGGCTTGCCCTCGCCCTCATATCTGTCCACGGTCACATATTCAAGCAGATCCATAGCCATTTGTCTTGTGAGTGTATCGACACCTGCATAGGACTTCAAACGGCGGATATACTCGTCCACATCGGCTTCGTCCTGAGCCATAGTCTCCGAGCGTTTCAGCAGTTCGTCAAGCTCAGCCTGCAAGGTTTCTTTCTCCTGCTGATAGTCTGCAAGCAGTTCAGCACAGGTCTTGTCAGGCAAATTTCCAAGCACTCTGTCCTCATAGACCTTGCGGATCAGCTTGCCGAGGTCATCAATTCGCTTTTCGATCTCACGCTTACGCTTGCTGTCCTCAGCAGATTTCACGGCGATATTGCCCCGTTTCCTTGCAAGATACTTTGCCCTTGCTTCACTGTCATTCATCACAAAGTCGATCTGTCGCTTAATATCCTGCAATATAGCCCCCTCAAGGATAGTACCCTTGATATTGTGAGAGGAGCAATAGCCCTTGCCGTAACGAACGTGCATACCGCAGCGGTATGAATATGGGCTTTTATTGTAAGGCGTTTTCTGCATTTTCATCTTAGCACCGCACTCATCGCAGTAGCACAGCCCCGACAGGGAGTGCGTGACACGCTCCGTTGTGCATCTGCCACGGCTCACAGAAGCATTGACCTCCTGCACCTTGTCCCACAGTTCACGGCTAATGATAGGTTCGTGATTATTCTCAACGATAACCCATTCGGACTGGTCCTTGCGAATGATCTTGTGGTTTTTATAGCTTACCGTGGTTTCTTTCATCTGAGCAAGGTTTCCGATATAGATCGGATTGACAAGCAGTCGCTTGACTGTCTGAGCCTGCCACAAATGCCTTGAATAGATCGGAACGGGCTTGCCGAGCTTTTCGTAACGGTAATCAAGCGGCGGAAGAATATGCTCCTGATTGAGAACATCTGCAATCGACTTATGCCCCATACCGCTTGCTCTCATTTCAAAGATACGGCGAACAACGACTGCCGCTTCGGGATCTATCTGAGGAGTGTAATTCTCATCATCACCCTTAACATAGCCGTAGGAGCTTGCGGTAGTCATATACTTTCCGGCTCTTGCGTTACTCTGGAAAACGGTTCTCAGCTTTTTGGACGTGTTGGCAGCGTGCCATTCATTGAAAACATTCATTATCGGAAGCATATCCATAGACGCACTGTCCGAATTGAGCGTATCAATGTTGTCGGTCAGGGCAATGAAGCGGATATTATACATCGGAAAAATGTAGTCCACATATTGACCTACCATGATATAGTTACGTCCGAAACGGCTCATATCCTTACAGAGTATCAGGTTAATGTTTCCTGCCTTTGCATCGTCGAGCAATCTCTGCACACCCGGTCTGTCGAACGTAGTTCCGCTGATACCATCGTCGATATAGGTATCGTAGAGCGTCCAACCGTTTTCGTTGATATAGTTGGTGAGTATTCTTCTCTGGTTTTCGATTGAGAGGGATTCGCCCTGTCGCTCATCATCACGGGAGAGTCGCAGGTACATTCCCACTTTATATTCAGTCTGCTTTGGTAACATCATTAACTCCTTTCTCCCAAAGCGACCTTACCGATATATCCATTGTAGCGCAATATATCGGCAAAGTCAATAGGTATCTGAAAATTGTTTTTATGCTGTTACCGCAGTCGGAACAGTACCGAGCATTTCACTCATAGCCCTGTTCTCAGCGTACTTCATAATGACATCGTTAATGTCCTTGTCACCAACGAAGTGACTTGTAACGATACACGGAGTACCGTCCACCTCATAGGTGTTGACCTGAACGGGACAGTCCTTGAACTGCTCGTTCATTTCCTGCATAGTTTTCTGTTTCATAGCTTGTTACTCCTTAGCTTCTCTTTCTCTACGCTTATAGAGCGAGGGGATCGCTTTCTCTATCTGCCCCTCTTTAAGTTGTGTATGATAGAGCTGTGCGGAACGGCAAATGCCGTCCCGTATACTGCTACCGTTTTGTTGTCGGAATATATGTTACTCCGAATAGGAATGATTTGTTTCTGAAAAGCTCATCTGCTTACCGTACTTTTCGGAATAACTCTCGTCAGAGCTGTTGTCAGCATCGGCAGAGCTATCGTCAGCCAGTTCACCGATCTGCTCATAGGTCATACCGCTTGCAGTCAGCTTGCCGATGAGCGTATGCTCCGCAGTCACAGCATCGAGAAGTGCCTGTCCCTCAGCACCGCCGTAAAGCTGTGAGAGCTTATCGTAGGTGTAGAGCTTGCTGTCCGTAATAATCTTACGACGGCGCTCATAGGCTGCCTGAATAGAAGTGTTCAGCTTGTTGAGCTTTGCCTGATTCTCAGACAGCACTTCGTCCATGACGGTATCAGCAGAGTTGTCAGCGACCTCAGTCGTAGCCTTCTTACTCATTCACATCACCTCACATTGATTTGGATTTAGGGATAATACCCTATGCTAATATTATAGCATTTTCGGACAGCAAAAGTCTATTCGCATTGCGCAAGAAGTTGAGTGCGCCATAAAACTTTTCCATTCGTGAAATTGTTATGGGGAATTTTGAAAAAGGCAGACCGAGCATTTTTATTCCGAGCCATATCATATTGTCAGCATACGGCACAGGTCAGCACCGCTGATTTATTCAATACGGAGAATTATTATCATGGAGCAAATCTTTTCACAAAAATCATGCCCGTTTTCGGATTTAACGTGCTTGTATATATGGAGGGAGTTTTATCAGAGTGCCACCGTGACCTATTCGCATTCTGTATAGAAATATGCTGTTGAATTTAGGCACAAGGGAGAACCGTTATGAACAAAGTGTAAACTTTTCAGAAAAACAACGCCATTTTCTCAAAAACCTCGGTTGTATAGTAGAGGGCTTTGACGATGTGACGATCACACGCACCACTGCATATCATTTTCATTATAAATTTTTCTGCGCTATACTTAACGAAACACTCAATATTTTGGTATTAACTTATAGGAGCATATTTCATAGGACTGCCGCCCAGACTGCGCAATAACTGCGCCGTACCAGTTTACAATTTCAAGAGTGATGATAATAGAGAGCATCACGCAGGAGCGTGAGCGAGTATGACCGCCGACCTAAGCGGCGGAGATTGAAGTCGCATAGCTCCAAATTCGCTGACGGAGCATCGAAAGCCTGCGTGATATACAAATCCCACAGGCTGGAAATATGCGCGATAGCGCAACAAAAATAACAAGCATTGTATTTTGCGCCGCACAGCGAGCGAAAATACCAAATGCTTGTTGGGGACACCCCAAGCCCCGAAATGACCGCACAGCGGTCAGAAAAAATCGGCTTACGCCGAAATAAAAACAAAGGAGACACCAATATGGAAACCGAGAAAAAGAAGCGTGGCAGACCACCCAAGCGCAAGGCTATGGAGTTCGAGGGAATGACCTACGAGGGAGCTATCAATAATGCTCTGGATAAAGAGGTGCAGGCAGACCTTGACAAAAGCCTTGCAGACAAGGACGAGAGCCAGCTTACCGACGATGAACGCAAGTACCTGAAACGCAAGAGTGAGAAGAAGTCCTACACCCTCAATGTGAGGTTCACGGAATCGGAAATGCAGGACATCTTAGCGAAGTGTGAGCAGTACGGTTACAAGAACAAAACCGAGTATATCCGTGACTGTGTTCGGGCAAGGGTTGATCTTACTCCCGACCGCACCGAGATCGCTGAAACCAACAGGCTTATGAAGCGTATCGGAGCGAACATCAATCAGATACTTGTCCGACTTTACAGCACAGGTCACATCTATGCCGAGGATATTACCGAGATAAAGAGAGGGGTTAATGAAATTTGGCATACACTTCTATCCATACGATCAGGGCAACAGTCAGCGCAGCGATCGCTTACATCACAAACGGAGATAAGACCATCGACGGTTTATATGTCAACTCTTATGCTTGCCGAGCCGACAGTGCAGGAGCAAGCGAGGACTTCCGAGCTGTCCGAGACACAGGAACAGGGCGAACACAGATCCTTGCCTACCACATGATACAGAGCTTTGCCCCCGGTGAAGTCACGCCCGAACAGGCTATGCAGATCGGAGAGGAGCTTTGCGACCGTTATCTGAAAGGCGATTATCAGTATGTCATTGCTGTTCATCATGATAAGTCGCACCTGCATTGCCACATCATTTTCAACAACACAAATTTGTATAACGGACTGAGTTTCACCACCGAGCATAATCAAGGCAGGAGGACTGAAAGAGCGTGGGCAGAGCTGCGTGAAATTTCGGACGAGATATGTGCGGAACACGGTATATCTGTTATCTCCGAGCCTGAAAAGGGACATGGGGTATCTCACTTTGAGAGGGATATGCAGAAAGAGGGCAAGTCGTGGAAAGATAAACTCCGTGTCAGAATTGCAGAGGTCATGCTTTACAGCCGTGACTTCAAGGACTTTCTTGAAAAGTGCAGTGAGTGCGGTATCGAATATGTGTATAAGCCAAGCAATAAGGTTAAGCTGAAATTCAGGCTATCAGGTGACGGTCAACAGAAGTTTACAAGAGCCGACACCCTGGGCGCAGACTTCGCCCCCGAACGCATAGCCGAGCAGATAGCGGAGATACAGGAAAAGCTGTCAGCGGCGAATGTCACTCCCGATATGCTTATCGAACCGCCGAAGCCTGTTGTTCCAAAGACCGAGCCGAAGCCGACACAGACAGTCACCGCACCGACAAAGCCGAAACAATCTGCCGAGCCTGAAGCTATCACGGAAACGAGTGAAACTGCAAAGAGAAAAGCTGCTGCGGAACAGGTTGAGAAGTTTTTTGCAGCCCGACGAGCAAGACGGCAGGCACAGCTTGATATGCTTAACGCAACTGCTACCAAACCAACCGAGCCGAAGCCTGAGCCGTCTGCCCCGACACCACAGCCCACACCTACCGAGAGCAAAGCACCTGAAAAGAAAGAAGATCCGTGGAAAGCTATCAGAGGTATGGGCAGAGCAAACGAAATCATCGCAGACCTTGAAGCTGGTGGCGTTATGTCATTCAGCGAGCTGTCTGGATTCTTCTTCAATACACCTCACTCCGATGACCACACAACTGAGCTTGCCGATCTGAAAAAGAGGTTTACAGCTATCGACACTCTCATTGCAAAGATGAAGCACCGTGACGAGCTGGAGCCTGTTTACAAGGAGTATCAGGGCAAATCGGGCTGGTCGCAGAGCCGTTTCAAGAAGAAAAATGCCGCCGCTATCGAGGATTACGAGCAGACGATCAAGTACATCAAGGAGCATATCAAGAGGTATGCTGTTGACGGCAAACCGCCGACAATGCTTGACCTTTTGGAGAAGTCCAACAAGCTGAAATCGAAGTGGAACAGGCTTAATGTCGAGCATACCGCATTTCTCACCAAGCGTGAAACGGCGAAGAAGTACACCCGACAGGTGCGCCAGTACCTCAATGAACAGCAGATGAAGCGTGAGCGTGAGCAGAGCCGTCAGAGGACACAGGCGAAACGCAGAAATAAAAATGCACTTGAATAAAAAACAGCAAGGAGAGCGTTTTCTCCTTGCTGTAGGGGGATGATAGTCAAAATAATGCAGGATTTGTAATAGCCATTAGTAATGTTGTAACAGCAAATATTGATATAGCGATAATCGCAACATAAAACTGTTTCTTTTGATAGTCCGTTATTATATCATCAGGTAATGGCATTACCCTTTCGCTGTGTACTCTTGCTAAGTCTATAATCAGACCTGTAAGTAAAACCAATATTTGTAAGCCTATCAGTAGAAGGAATGGCATACCAAGAACAATAAAAATGCCTTTGCCGTCTGCTTCACTATAGTCTCTATAATCAAATCTTCCATAATCACATAACGGAGAAAGATAGCTTTCTGAAAAATAAAACGCAACTAACGATAAAGCTAACCCAACTAAACCCATTAATAATTTGCGATTATAAATCAGATATGGCGGCAATACACCACCAATAATAACTATCATCATAATAATTGGAAAACGATAATTTCTTAACGATGAAGTAAAAACGGCAAAATTCCAACCTAATGCAAATGAAAACCAGAAACCTGCCGCAATAGATCTTATTACATACTCAAACTTCGCAGTTAATAAACTGCGTGTGCATCTTGAAAATTCAATAGATAGATACAAAAAAATATAGTATGTAGTCTCCAAAAATGTTATAATGTAAGTGATAACAAAACATTAATAAATCAC
>Ga0208824_1002795_pt1 | contig 12807 bp, 10 predicted proteins | sample AD_JPNTR3_MetaG_FD_184447 | JGI IMG/M metagenome (GOLD analysis project Ga0208824, IMG submission 184447) | Active sludge microbial communities of municipal wastewater-treating anaerobic digesters from Japan - AD_JPNTR3_MetaG (SPAdes) (version 2) | ecosystem: Engineered > Bioreactor > Anaerobic...
TTTTTAGCTGTAGTATCGAAAATATCTTCAGAATAAACAGATATAGTATTTACAAAAATACTAAAAAGAATAATAAAAAAAACATTAAAACGTTTCATAAGAACCTCCTAAATATAAGTATATAACAGAATAATAAAAAAAACAATACAAATATTAGTTAAAATGAAAAATATTAGATATAAATGGACCAAAATTCTTTTTAACATCAATAGTAATAGCAACATCTATATATGTTTTAATATCATCTATAGTTATATTATTATTTACTTCTGAAATTAAAGAATATAATCTATATAAAACACCATCACAGGTGTTTGTGTTAGCATGAATAGTAGTAATACCGCCTGGGTGTCCTGAATTAAAAGCTTTTAGAAGCTCTACTGCTACATCACCATGTCGTAATTCACCAAATATAATGCGGTCAGGATTACTTCTTAAAGCAACACGCAACATATTTATAGAGTTTTCAGGTAATGTAACAACACTAACATAATCTTTATTCACAATATTAAGTTCAGGAGTATCTTCAACAATAAATAACCTGCATTCTGGGTCAATATATGATAATTCATGTAATAAAGTATTTACAAATGTAGTTTTACCACTACCGGTACCACCAGCTACTAAAATATTATATTTATTTTTAATAATATCAATAATATCATTATATTGTGCTTCTGTCATTCTTTTATCTTTTAAATAATTTTCAAGCCTAAGTAATGTAGTAGTAGGTTTTCTTATAATAAGAACAGGTCCATCAGTAATAGGTGGAAGCAATGCTTCAACACGATATTTTGTGTTAGGAATAACGGTTTCTAGTATAGGTAATTGTTTATCAATAATAATATTTTGTAATGTAGCAAGAGAAAAAATTGTTTGTCTAACTTTTGTATTGTTAGATAATTTTTCTGCAAACATTCTATTACCACGAATTTTAATAAATATATTACCATCAGAATTGACCATAATATCAGATATAGTGTTATCATCAAGGTATTTTTTTAGAAATGAAATATCATCGTTAAAGTTTAAAAAATAAATATCATTATCATTACTCATATAAACTACCTATACTCTTAATATAATATTATTATCTATATTATAAATATGAAATAATCTTTTTACAAGGTCAATAAAAAATATATAATCTTTGTAAAAACTTATAATATAAAAAGTATTATAGTAATAAATATAATCATCACCAATAATAACATTAAACATAAAATCATCATATATATCTTCTTTACATAATACAGCTTTTAAATATATCTTACTAAGGTCTAAGTCTATCATATTTTTTAACCATTTTAACATTAGATATTGGTAATAAAGACAAATTATCAGCTTTATTTATAACAGAAACTACATCATTAATATTATAAATAATCTTATTTCTTAAAGGAATATAATAATATTTATTATTAGAAAAAACTATAATATAATTATTATTAGATAATTCATCTATATTACCTTTTTCAACAATAGTACCAGAAATAGTTTCGTTTTTATTCAAAGAATATAATTCATTGTAATTTATAAGTTTTTCAAAATAATTATTAAAACGTTTAAAATACTTATAATATTTATAATATTTATCAGTTAAAATATAATGATTATTAATATATTCAATTAGATTATGTTTTAACAAAATATCTTTGTCTTTAATAATAAAATTATTGTCTATATATTTATATTTATATAGGTCAAGCAATTTTAATTCTTTAACTTTATATAAATCTTCGTTAAATACGTTAGAATATTTAGTATAAATATGTTTTTCTATATTTTTTCTTAATATTTTATTAATAATAAGTTTATTAAAACGATACTTTTTGTTATCTATATTACAAACAAGGTGTATATGTGGGTGGTCGGTGTTATAATGAATAGAATAGAAAAAAGTATATACTTGTTTATCATTATCAAGTATAGAAGAAAGATAGGAAATTACTTTTTCTGACAACAATGACATATCTTTGTTATCAATAGATATACTAGGTGATATAATAAACCTGTATTGAATACCATCAGGAAATAAAATATTATTTTTATAAATAATATCAGGCTTTTTACCATCTAAACCTACTCCATCTCTAGTAATATATTTTATATGTTCATGTATATTATCAAAGAAGAATTTAGCTTTTACTATACATATTGTATTTTTTGGTGATTTTATATAAGTACGACCGGAGCTTTTAGAATAAGTATAATTTTTTTTAAGTAAATGATTAACATTTTTAAGAAATAGGTTAAAATAATCAACATTACTTTTATAAGGTGATTTTATATTAATATAAGTATTGCGTTTTATATTAGCCATATAAAAATACACCCTAAAATGCAAAAGGAGTAACAGCCATAAGATTATCGTTATATTTTTTCAAGGCCATTATAAGTCTAGGAAAATCCTCTTTATATTGATTATATGCTCTATCAAAATCTTCACGGGTAATAGTCTTTGGTTCTAAATCATTTATTTTATCAAAAAAGAAACCAGTACAATGTTTAAGACTTATACTATTATTAGAAATAATATTCATATTTTCATCTAGGAAATGAACATTTTTAGGAAATCGTATTTTCATAGCATAAATAATAACAGCAAAAGGTATATTATAATACATATTATTATTAAAGTAATACGACAATTGTCCTATACAATCGGTCATAAAATATTCAATAAGATTATAATAACAGCTATTATGAATACTACCAGACTTGTCTTTTTTCCAATATTTTTCATAATGTGATTGATATTGTCTAAAATGTTTTTCGGGGAATAGTATATTTAATACTTTACGCATAAAACTAAAATTTGTTTTGTGTAATTCTCTTAATTCAGGTAAATATAATTTTTCACAATATACACGATGATTACCATGTGGTGTACCATATTTATTCTGAAAATTATCATAAATAGATAGCAAGTGTTTTTCAAAGTTAACGTTATGGTCATAACCATCATGTATATTTACATTAAAAAATATACCACGTCTAATAATATAATCATCACTCATAACAACCTCCATCTATCTTATTATCTTATAGTATATCACACAAAACAATAAAAAACAATATAAAAAAACAAAAAAGATATATTATTTATCATTCGGAGAAGGTAACTGTGGTGGTGGTAACTGTGGCGGTTCTTCATAACCGATAAATGTTACCGTTGCAGAATCATCTGTTAATACTCTCGTGTTATTATATATGTCTTCATAAGAAGAATAACAATCATAATTAATATTATCATCATTATTATTTTTATTACCACCATAGATAGTTTTTAAATAATCATTCGCAGCTCTTTTTCTCACATCATAATAGTTACCAAAACCTGTATGTTGCAAACGCACACCACGTTTAGAATAAGGATTATAAAGAGGCCCTCTAATGCCATCACCAAAAGGACCAGCAGGTTTGGGATTTGTATTACTAGGCCCGCCACCACCACCGGAACCACTAGGCCCGCCACCACCACCGGAACCACTAGGCCCGCCACCACCACCGGAACCACTAGGCCCGCCACCGAGACCAGATTGGAAATTATAATCATCTAAATCTTGCATTGAAGGATTATCAATACCCTGAAAACCCTGTGCTTTCAAAGCAAAATTGTTTAAACCAGAATTAACAGCATTACCAATAGAATTAGCCATCATTTTTCCACCAACAGATAATGGGTTCATATTATTACTTTTAGCAAAATCCATAGCACCAGAAACAGCACCAGCCATACCGGCAGCCTGATGAGCAAGATTATAAGCTCCTTTAGCAATATTTCCCGTGATGGCCATAGATCCGCCAGCAATATTACTACCAGCTTGTATACCTTGTACAAGATTACTGCCAGCTTGAGACATAGCAGCACCAATATTAGGTGAACCAGCAAGTATTGAAGCAAAAAAATTAGGACCTTGAAATGCTATAAAAACAGCAAACATACAATAAAAGATAACAATAACTGAAGGCATAACATCTGCGGTAGTTGTATCTTTTAATACCAAAACAGTTTGATTCATAATATAAAAAAACAAAGAATATAAAAAAGAAAACATAACAGATTTAGTAATGCTTTGGATAATACCACCAATATATTTATCAAAAAGATATTTAAACTTTTCAAATATAAAAGTTGAAGAAACAGCAGGCCCCATAATACCTACAAGAGATAACTCTAAAAGATTAATATAATATATAACATAAAATATTATAGAAATAATATTGTACAAAATATTAGAAATAAGATACAATATACTTTTTATAGGTTGCATAATATCAAATTTCATATCAGAATATAGTTCATTAGTTACAATGAAAAAAGAATTTATATCTAAAGCTTTGCTAAAATAAAAAGTATATTCATCATTATTTTTATTATTTATTTTCACATTAACATCTTTACCTGCAAATAAAGTAAAATCATTAATAAATGCTTGTATTTTATTTTTCATAGTTTCGTAATATGTAATTTGTTTATTTAGATAAGTTTTAACATAATTATACTTATATTCTAAACTAAGAGTACTATCATCATACATAGCATAAGAATCATACATAGCATAAGGATTAATAGAATAATATATATCATTTATTTGTTGCTTTATATAATCAGGGGGATTACTATTTACTGTTGTACTAAATATTTTATATGTATTCAATGCTTCATTAATATCTTTTAATTGAATAGTATATTTTTCACGAATATTTTTTTTCATATCTATTTCTATACTTTTAAAAGGCAAAGATTGTAATACAAGTATGCTATTAAATGCGGAAAAAAAGAATAGGTAGAAAAGTTTAAAAATAATAATACCAATAATAAGATTTATAATACGTCTTTTAAGAACTTCTTGTATATTACCAAACAATATTATTTGATAGCCGGAAAATATTAATAATATAGGGGTAAAAGCAGTAAAAAACAATGTGCCAATTCTATCAAGCATCCCATAAAACTTAAATATTGAAACTATAATTTCCAATATAGTAGAAGTAATAGAAGTTTGTTTAACAGAAGGTAATTGAACGGAAACTTCTTTAACACCTAAACTATCTGTTTGTTGCTGTCCTCCAGCAAACAATAAAGTATTAGATATTAAAAAAAATATTAAAAATAATATAAAGTATTTATTTTTTGTATACATGGACGGTATCCTTGTTTAATATAAGATATAAATCAGTGTGCATATTATCAATAATGATGGAATTACCATTTACATTATAATTTATAGGATTCTTTTTATTATCTACAACTACAGGGAAATCATTATATAATATATCATCATTAAATATGATATATACTTTTTTTCCATCATCATAAACATATTTTGGTATCCAATATAATTTTTTATTAGTATATGAAATATAATAATAGGTATTATATTTTACACTATTATCAGAATTTTTGATATTACTAACAATAGTATCATTTGCAATTTTAGTAATATCGTTATATTTTACTGTATCGCTATTTACAAAAGGATAAACAAACTTTACAATAGCATTATATTTATCTTTACTAGAAATAAGTTTAAAATTATAAGAACGTTTATTTGTAGTAACAATCATATTAGCTTCAATATTAGGAGCAATAGGTTTAATATTAATATGTATAACATTATTATTATTTTCTATATGAAAAGTGCTATTTACTAAAAAGCGTACATTATCAGAAATAATAACATCACCTGTAATAGTTTCTCCAGCTTCTAAAACAATATCGGTAACAAAACCTACCTTTGTAAAGACATAGTATTGTATAGTATTAAAGTAATTATAAAAAATAGTATCATTATTGGCAAAATAGTTCGTCATTTCATTTTTCGTTTTATCATCCAAACTATCATAATCTTTTTTATCCAGTACAACAAAATATGGTTTATCTATAAATACAACCTTTTGAGCATCAATATATACATCTTTGTAACTTATAATAGGTTCATTTTTATTATTAGAAACATTATCAATATTCATACTTTTTGTAGTGGCACAAGAAAAAAGTGCAAAAGAAAGAAAAAATAATACAAAATATTTATATTTCATTATAAAAACTCCTTTATATTATTAAAAAGTATATATAGGATCAGAAAAAGCATCAATATAATGAAAATCAAGATTATTAATAACATTTATATTTTTTTCATACATATATCTATTACATAAAGGTTTAATATTTTTTATAATATCATCTCTTGTAATAAATCTAGTATTAGATACTAACTTATTAAAACGTTCCATTTTATAATAAATAATTTTTTTGCCAAGATAAGGACGCAACCCTTGACCAAAGAATAGTAAATAATCCGGTGGAAGTTGCATAATTTGATTAGGTGTAATTAAAGATCTTTCAATATCTTGACCTTGTATACTAGCATTAGGTGTACCAAAAGATTTTTTATCTTGAGAAAAAGAGGCGTTTTCTTTATAGACTGTTTCTTTACCAATCATTTCCGAAATATATTTTGCGGTATCATAATCTCCAGTAGCATATGTAACCCAATATTTACAGTTATCAAAGAATGAAATCTTATCACCGTATATTTTTTTAATATAAGAAATAGATTGAGCTACCAATAAAAATATTATATTATAGCCATTCAGAATACCTAGTTGTTTTTCTATGAAATCAAAACGTCCAAGTAGAGGAAATTCATCAATTAAAAATAATATTCTGTGTTTAATTTTAATATCATTTATTGAAGTTTCAGATTCAGAAAATCTACGCAACAAGTATGTAAATAACAAACGAATAATAGGTGAAATACGGTCCAAGTCAGATACAGGAATAGTCAAATATAGAGAAATAGGTTTTTCGCTATCTATGAAATAATCTAAGTTAAAATCAGTATCGGCAGTATTTTTTGAAATCCAATAATCATTAAAAAGGAATATAGAACGTAGTGCAGTAGAAAATACCGAACCACGTTCATTGTCTGGTTTTATAAGCATACGACCGGCACTTTCTACTATAAGTTTATGTGCATATTCATTATAATGTTTATCAGCAATCATATTTTTTAAAAAACCTGCTCCCATATCTTCATCATCATTATTAGAAAGATAAGAAAGCACTTTTGACATATTTCTTTCTAAATCAGGAATACTACAAGAAAATTTAACATGTAAAATTACACCGGTAAGTAAATCTTTTGCACTCTCTCGGAAATGTTCCTCATTACCACTTGATCCTTGCTGTCCATCAGGTTTAGCAAGTAAAATATCAGCAATTTGATTAGCGTCTTTAAATAAATAACCATTATCATTACGGATCATGTCAAGAAGATTAAAATGCACAGAATTTTCAGATAGAGGAGAAAATCTAGCAACATAAGAAAAAGTAGAACGATGATTGCTTGTTAAATTCCATAATTCTGCTTTTGGGTCGAAAACTACAAGAGAACCATTAAACGATAAACAAGTAGGAGTAACAACAGATATACCTTTACCAGAACGAGTTGGTGCAATTACCATAGAATTGTTTAAGGCGTTATATGATAAAATATGCTTACCATTTTTTTTTGGTATATATTGTACTCCTTTTTCATCATAAAACGTCTTTATAACAGCATCATTTGTTTGACCAAATATAACACCATCATTATCTAACAAACCATACTTTTTTAAATCTTTAACTGTACCCCAGTGAGCATCACCTAGTAGATCTTCATTCTTTATTTTGCTAACAATAAAATAATAATATAAGGCATATACAAGTATACAAAAAGAAGATAGAAAAAAAGTAGCTCTTAATGTATTGTCAAAAGAATATTTATATTCATCAGTACCAACATATATTATAAATCTAAAGTAATATAATATAAAATCAAAATAAGCTGGTTGTGTAATATTATTTTCTTTACAAAATATAAATCTATTAATAATATATATTCCAATAACAAATATTGAAAAAGGTAAAATAAAAGAGAATAAAGAAGAATAAAGAATATTATTCTTTTCTACTGGCTTTTTCCTTATAACATTGTTATTAGACATAAAAACCTCATATACATTATTTTAGATTCAAAGCATTATTATCTTCATACTCAAGTAATTTTTCTTTAATAATATATCTGACATAAGAAGATACATTATGCTCATTCATATTAGCTACTAGTTTTAATTTATTATATAAATCTATTGGTAAAGCAATACTAAAATGTTTAATATTGTATGTTTCTTTCTCTTTGTTTTTCATTCATAATATCCTTTTCTTTAATATTACTAGATATATCTTTAGTAACATTATTAGTAATAGAGTTATAATTATTATTAATAGTTTCAAAATCTATTAAAGAACGTTTATTATTTTTTTCATGTTCGTATAAGAAGTTTTCATTAACTAACCTCCTAGCAACAGAAATACATCTATAATAGTCCTCTATAGAAATAGGCATAGCCATAGAACGACTTTTAAATACTTCTTTCTCATCATATAAAGGTTTATAATTAGTAGATCCAATATTTACATGTACTAAATATGATATAACATTAGCAATTTCTTTAGTATTATACTTAGATATTTTACCAGCCATATCATCAATATAATTTTTATATAAAGCATTATAATCTACTTTATCTTTAGAAGATATTTTTTCAGTATTAATATGATTATAATACAAAACTAAATTATTTCTTATATTATTAATACATATAGTATTATATTTCTTAATAATATCTTTAGATTTTTCAAATTGCTCTGGAGTATAATGATTAATACAGGAAAGATTATTTTTATATAAATGTGTACTCTCTATATATTTATTGTGAAAAAAATATACAGCGCGATGATATTTACTATTATATTTTTCTTCCTCTTTAGGGGCAACATTCCAAATATTATATTTATCTTTTTCTTTATTCACAATAAAAGATAAAGAATTCATATTATCTACAACAAAATTTTTATTAGTATATGTGTCAAATATAATAGGCAAATGTATAAGTTGTTCAATAGGCTTGTTTACATCAGGAATATATTCTTTAATTTTAGTATTAAAATATTGCATAAAAGTCAACGTATTATTATTTATATATGATAAAGTATCTTCTTTTTTAAGACGATAACTTACTTTATTATCATTCACAATATGTTCTCTATCATATCTTCGACCCATATCGCGCATTTTACGATGCTTTTCTTCCATATCGTGATCAAGCTCGTGTTCATCTCTAGGTTCAGGATAATAGAGGAAATTATGACGAATATCATCTTTATCTTCCATACCAAGCTCCAGAATTAAATATATCCAAGAATACGTTTATATTATTTTCATGTAAAACAAGATAATTATAATAATAGTCCCAAGAATCAGAATTATATGGATTACTTAAACCTTTATTAATATGGTCTCTATATAATATATGTAATTTTTCTATAGTGTGAACGTTTAAATGCACATTATTATTAAAAGATAATTTTTCCTTATAAGTGTTAAATATGGTAGGTGTAACATAAAAACCAAGTAGACAATACAGTTTAAAATCGCGCGTATATATAGCATAAAAGTTTTCATTATGTAAAAAACCATGCTGAAAAGATACAAAATATGAATTATTATCAGAATCGCAAAGACTTATATCATCGCATAATATATATACATATTTATTCGTATCACCTTTCAGAACATTAAGTAATGAAAAAGAAACTAAATAATTATGATCATCAGGTAGTTTAATAACAAAAGGCAATTCATCGGGATTAGATACAACGTATTTAAAACCGTTAAAATGAGAGAAGAAATACGCTTTATCTATGTCTTTTAGGTATTTGTTCATGTCAAAAACAACGTTGTTATTTTTTTTGTTAAGAGTATTAACATCAATTTTATCAATATTTTCAATATTCATATAAACCTCCCTAGATAGGGCAGAAAGCCCTATCTAGTTATATTATATAATAAAATAAAAAATAATACAAGCTATTTTTTAATATGGGGCATCTTCTTCCCATTCTTTTTCATCTGCATGATTACTATCTGAATATAAATAAAAATACACTGAAATATATTTCTTATATTCTACATTATTTATATAATATCTTAATAAAATATTTCTTTCATATTGGAACCCCCAATATGACCTATCAGCAAAACAACTATAGTTTTTGTCATAAAAAGTATGACAAAAATAATTGCATTTAAAAGTTATAGAGTCATTAGACGCAGACGCACTAAAATCTCTCATTTCGGTAGAATTTTTATTACTATGTGAGAAAATAGGTCCATTAACAGTAACAGTACAATTAATATTAGATAAATTAATAAAAGATTTCACGCCATTAATAATAGTATATGGTTTATATAAAATAGTAAATTTTATATCATTATTTCTATTAGCACGTCTACCGTTTGACCATGATTTACCAAAATTAAATACATCGGTTGCTATATCACCAGAATTAAGATTGTTAGTTACATCAGATCTATTTGAATATTGAACGAATGTTTCCCAGTATACAGGAGTATTTAATGTTTGTTTTAATGTAATACCTATTGAACCAGATTTAGCTGAATTTATATTAAGTGATTTAGTATCAGAAGTATATAATTTAGGAGTTATAACTATAGTGCCTTCTCTAGTATCACTGTTATAACCATATAAATATACATTATAAAAATCTAAAGCATTACCAGAAAAAGTTATATTATTTTCGTATGGTGGAGATAATGAATATTTAATAAATAAAGGAAAGTCTTTATCTACATTCAGGGCACCAGCTTCAGGACTATAAGTACCATCAGAACGCCACCAAGAAGAATTATAATAAGAATTAGAAGAAACATAAAATAGTGTACTATTATCATATAATCTAAAATATTTTTGCCATTTTATGTTTACAGGAACAGTATAGCTTATTTTTTTATTAATAGGGTGCATTATGGTAAGAGTAGCATTGTCAGCAGATTCTTTTTTATTTATAGCGTATACTCTAATACCTTGTACAACGTGATTACTATCATAATCAAATTCAGTGCCAACTGCGCCAGCAGAGTCGGAAACAAATATTAAAGGAGTAACATTTGTGGGCAAAATATCATTAATTTTTATATATGCGGTAGAACATGGTTCAAAAGAAAGTGGAGTGTTAGTAATATTTAGAATATTATCATCACTGATACTTAAGAGAACTTTAGCAAAACTATTTTCAAAAGTAAATCTTAAATAATGTTCACTACAAGCGTAATTGTATTTTAAAGAGACATTATTTTTATTATAATTAATAATAGTAGCAGAAGGATTAGTTACTACATTATTATTCTTGTCAACAATATCCCATTTGAAATCACTTGGAACAGGTTGATAGTTAGAAGGAACATTTGATATATAACAAGTAATATTATCTACTTTATTAGTAACACCAAATATAGTATTTCTATTAAAAGTAAGATAAGTATTATCAGATTTAACAAATACTTTTACCGTATAAGGGGAGTTATTAGCATATTTATTCCTTACAGTAATAGTATATTCACCAGATTTAAGTGCTGTAAAAGTAGTAGTAGAATAGTTCCCAAATATATTAAAAGCAGAAGGGTCAGAATAACTAAATATAGATTCATTTTCAGGTTTATATACACCTTTTGGTGTGGGAACAATACTTACAGATATTTTCTCTGTATCACCAATATCCATAACATAATAATCTTTTACTAGAGTAATAAAACTTGGAGACTCAACATCTCCAACATCTTTAACTAGAACATTGACGTATTTCTTATATTTATTATTAATATCACCAACATACAAAGTAGTAATACCAGGCTTCAAAGCTTTTAAATTACACGACATATTATTATAATTAGTAACAGATAAAGTATTAGGGTCATCAACAATATATTTCATTTCTATTTGACCATTAATTTGCGATGGGATAGTAGAAATAGTATATGTATATGTATCTCCTACATACATAACAATAGAAGTTTCACCACTCAAACCAATATAATCATTAGTAGTATATTCAGTATTTACGGGGACAACAGTAAGTATTGTAGAAGTGGTATATTTACCATCAGAAGTAGAGCAGGTTATATAAGTATCACCAACATTTTTTCCTATAACTTTAGCAAAGGTATTATTAGAAATTACAATATCAGCAATATCAGTATTAGAAATACCCCATACATAAGAACTAGAAACATTATTAGCAACATTAAAATATAATGTTTCACCTTTTCTAACAGTACTATTTACAGGAGAAATAGTAAGATTTTCAAATTGCGTTGAAATAACATCAGAGACAACGTTAGTGCCAGTATCAGAAATAATTAATAATATATCTTTTAATAGATAATCCATGTTTTTATTATATACTTTTAAATGAGTAACACCAGCGCCATTAGTTTTAATAACTATAATATTATTAGTGTATGTATATATAGAAGCAATGTTATCAGTAATAAACATACTTATATTATCATTGGTAGAATAATTAATATAACATAAAGAATTTACATTAATATTATAGCTATCAGAAGCATTAAAATATTTATCAGCAGGTTTAGTAAGATTTTCAAATTGCGTTGAAATAACATAAATATTAATAGTAATAGACATTGAATTATTAGAAATAGTAAGAGTAGTATTACCAACATTTTTACCTTCAATAATAATGCCATTAGAATTTTTATATAGATTAATATAATAATCTTCATAATTAAATATTAAGCCATCGGTAGTATATACATTATTAATAGGTATAAAAACTTTTTGATTTATAGAAATATCATAGTATGTATTAGGAACAGAAAAATCATTATTAGAAGAAACATAAATAGTACCATTATTACTAACAATTACTGG
>Ga0208824_1002801_pt1 | contig 12774 bp, 8 predicted proteins | sample AD_JPNTR3_MetaG_FD_184447 | JGI IMG/M metagenome (GOLD analysis project Ga0208824, IMG submission 184447) | Active sludge microbial communities of municipal wastewater-treating anaerobic digesters from Japan - AD_JPNTR3_MetaG (SPAdes) (version 2) | ecosystem: Engineered > Bioreactor > Anaerobic >...
ATGGAATTTTTTATCATATTTCACTTTCAAGATATGACTGTGTCCACAGACAAACAAATCAGGAGGTTGATGAATAAAAACAGATTGGATGGCTGGTAAATATTTACCTTGTTGCGTACCTATATGGGTCAACCATACATCGACTTCTTCACACAGAAAGCGATTATGTTCAGGAAAAACAGCACGAACATCATAATCATCCATGTTACCATATACTCCTCGAACGGGCTTAAATTGAGTTAATGAATTTACTACTTCCATTGAACCCCAATCGCCTGCATGCCATATTTCATCACAATCGGCAAAATATTCAAAAACTCGATCATCTAAAAAACCATGCGTATCGGAAAGAATACCAATTTTTTTCATATTTTTTGTCAATTACAGAATATTTTCGTCGGTAGTTGATATAGTAAATTATAAAGTTTCGCAGTTAAAAAGTGCTGGGAATAAAGTAAAAAAATAGCATATGAGATGTATAATTACAAAAACAGAAAAATATGCTATCAGACAAAATTAGGGAAAAAATTTCTGAAATTGAAACAGATTTCAGTGAAAATAAATTGAAGCTGTAAATATTTTGAAAGGTTTCAAGGCGTTGAAACTTACAGAAAGTTTTTCGGAGGTCAAAACTTTGAAAGAGAATGGCTATACCTGTTTCCCCATATTTCAACCCTCTAAAAAATTTTTACAAACAATTTGGTGGAATTCAGCTTGCTTCTCCGCTTCAGGAAGCAGTATGAAAAAATTGAATTATTAATATATTGATAATCAAATAAAAAACAATTAAATCGCACTTCATTATTTCCTGTCTTTAAATCCATTAAATCGAAGTGCGAAATTTTAGTAAATTATTTTTCCATGTTTCCAGTTTTCAAAAAGAAAGACAGATGATTTAGCTTTGTCTTTCTTGCAGAATCAAAAATTACCAATAGTTTGATTATCAAAATAATGAGACTATCGATTTTAATAATTAACCTATGATTTATAGAGGAGAAATTAATATTTTATTTAGTGACCTGTCGTGTAATTTAATTTATAAATCCTTCCTGTTTGGTGCTGGCTATGCCAGATTAGTGTTTAGGTAATTAATATTTTGTTTATAAAATTTCATTCATTCCTTGATGAATAAGAATTTTTTACGTTCAGTATTAAAAAAATCATTTCAATTTTTGTCAATATAATATATTGTAATTTAAACTGTTATAAAGATTTTTTCTAATGCCTGATATTAGAATTTAAATTAATCACAAATTTGGACCTATATAAATTTCCATCGAAATCCTACATTAAAGGTAAATCCTGGTTGAACAATTCCACCATAATCTTCATAACGGACATTTAACAAATTGTTTAAATTGGTGTAAATTTCGTATTGACTTTTTACCCAATTAACTTGAAAATCTGCTAAAAAATAAGGTTTATAATTAACAGCCTTTTGTGTTTGAAAGTCGGTATAATTTCCTACTCTGTCAAAATAAGAGATTGCCCACGTCCCTGTAAGATTTTTCCAGAAAGAATGTTCTAATTTCAAGTTTGCCTTGTGTTTGAGGTAATCCAGAGCATATTTTGAATCAAATTGCTCGGCATTTTTATCTTGATGAAGATAAGAATAAGAAAAACTTACATTTTTAAGAAAAAAATGCTGAAATCGATATGCAAAATAAAAATCTGCTCCAAAAGCATTGACATGAATTAAATTGGCACTTATCCATTGTGTCGAATCAGGATGCTTTATCCAATCAATAATATTGTTCCCTGCTCGATAATAGGTGCAAATATTCCATTGCACGTTTTTTTGATGAGATTTAACGCCCAATTCCACATTTTTTGAAGTTTCTGGTTTCAAATTTGGATTGCTTATTTGAGTTGCACTTTGATAATATAAATCGGTAAAAGTTGGCAAACGAATGGCAGAGTTAGCTGAGAAGAAAATACGCATTTCGTCGGTAAAAGCGTAAGCTACATCAAAACCGCCAAAAGTATTTTGTCCAAATGAAGAAGAATGGGTAGTTGCCACACCTGCTGAAAAATACCAGCGATAGAAATCTTTTGAATAATCTATTAAAAATGTTGAATGGAAACGTTTCCCTTCATGAGTGAAATCAATATTATGCTCAAATGGATCAACAACTGTCTTTTTCATTGGTTCTCCCAAAACGGTACTGTAAATGTGTTCATTTCTGATTTCTATACCCAATGTGATTTTTCCCCAATTATCAATATAATTAGCATTGGCTTTTGCTCCTTTGATGTCTGTCAGATGATAATTATGATTTTGGTACCAGGAAGGTGCATTTTCATAATTTCGAAATAACTCAAAACGGTCATGGTGCTTACGCCAGTATATTTGAGCCAGATAATTGAGCTTCCCTTTGTTTAAATTCCAGGAAAGTGATGTAAAATAAGTTTGTGTGTTTTCATATTGATGAGGATAAGTCAAAGAATAAAATTCATTGGCACCAAAACCTTTTTGTTGACCAGCTACTTGGAAGTCAAATTTACCAGTTGTTGCTGTTTTCAATGAAGAATAAAGAAAGATATTGGTTATATCAAAATCGGTATTTTCTATATAGCCATCACTACTCTTGTGAGAAAAAGAAATAAAATTAGTAACATTTTTAATATTAAAATCAGTAGAAATATTTTGAGTTGAATATTCATTGCTACCAGCCGATAATTCAGCTTTAAGTTGATTTTGCTTTTTGTTTTGGTTGGTAATAATGTTGATAGCTCCACTAAAAGCATTCGGTCCCAGTAATCGAGCTGCTGAGCCTTGTAAAATTTCTATTCTATCTATTTCATTGAAATTTAGTGGAATATCTAAGTTGAAATGCCCCGTTTGTGGATCGGTAATGTTAATACCATTCAAGAGCACTAAAACTTGATCAAACGAGCCGCCATGCACAGAAATATCAGCCTGTACGCCAAAAGTACCGCGTTGACGAATATCCAAACCAGAAATCTGATCAAGAAGTTCATCGATGCTATGTACAGGCATTCGATTGATTTCTTCTTTATCAATAACAGTAAGCACTCGTCCCAGCTCGGAATATAATTTGTTGCGTTGCCTAACTATTTCCACGTCAGAAAGTTGAATACTTATGGTATCGCTGGTAATTTGTCCATAAAAAGAAGAGTTAAAAGCAAATAAGAGTATAAGAGCACATAAATTTGATTTTTTGTTCATTGGGATAATTTTTTTAAGAATTAATAAAAAAACGGTTGAAAAAAGATGGAACTTTCCTCAACCGTTGTATAAAATTAATTAATTGATTTGCCGATGGCAAATCAACATCATTAGAAGATACTATCGAAAAGTTGATAGCAATAGAATTATTGAATAGAAGTAAAAAATCTTCATTTATTAAAGGTCCTTTTTCAATAAAGTTGGCAATTTCATTTTTTTCTGACGGAATATCAGTCAAAATACTTTTTTTAGACTTTAAAGTAGATTTGTCGCAAATAGAAGCAGCAAGTACTCCAATGGTAACCTGATGGATGAGACTACAGAAAACAGCATAACCCTTTTTACACCAGCGGCGAAAACGAACATTTTTTTTAAATGAAAAAGTGCGATATATTTTCATTCTTCAGCAAAAAAGGATAATCTTTAAAATTCATTGAATTTTTACAGATTCAGTTATTGAATAAGAAAATTCTTTTTATTTACTTTCCCTGTCCATACATCTGAAAACCAACCAAATGGATTTTTCCCACCAATAATATAAATACGGTTAGAAGCTTCAATTTGTTCCTTCGTATCTGTTTTGTAATAAGGACGCGGATTAAATACAAAAAATGAAGAATAATGGCGAGCTTGGAAATCTTCGGGTAAGTAATTATAAGTACTATCAGGAATTTGCCAGCTTAATCCTTCATCAATAGATTGACGGAAATAATTTTTTTCAGTTTTTTCTTTGTTTCTACCCAGTATGAACAACTTGTCATCATAAGAGATGATGGAAGCTCCTTGATCAAGAGAATCCAACGACTTGTCTTCTATGCTAAAGTCAACCCAATAAGAACCATTTTCAGTACTCCATCTGGTTCCCAATGGTTGATTATCAACCGAAGTGCCATTTATTACGAGCGATTTTGGTGTTTTAGTTCGTGAATAAAATGAAATGGCTGTAAAATTACGGATAGGAAAGTTTTCAGGAATTTCTTCATTTAACTGCCAATGACTTCCATCATTGGACGAAGCAAAGCGATATTTGCCATCATTAATGGTATTAACTACAGCCCATAATTGGTTATTCATTACAAAAAGTAAAGAAGAGAATTGAAAATCGGCATATTGATATATGGACCAATTCATTCCATCGGTTGAAAAATAAAGATTGGAATTATTTTGTGTCAAAAACAAAATATCATTAAACACTTTTATATCTTGAAAGGTAGCGGAAGAAGGCAAACCATTGATGATATATTCTGTCCATGTAGTGCCATTGGTAGAAGTATAGAAATAACTTCCTGATGCTGCATTGACAAAGAAATAAATTTTATCTTTGAAATAAATGGCTTTTTGATCATTTACTGGGAAAGAGCAAATATAATCAGATAATTTTCTCCAAACGTATAATTCAGGTTCAACCTGATGAACATTGACTTTGATATAATAAGTACGTTCTGTTACACCATCGGAAGCGATATTTTTAATTTGAGATACCTTTGTGAAATCAATTGGATTTCCGCTGGAATATGTTACCAGTGAATCATTATCGAAAATTAAATAACACGCAGAAGAACTTTTAAAGGAAAATACGGCATAAACACTATCAATACGAGTCTGATAAGGAAGTGAATCAAGATTTACAATAATAGAATCGTGAATCATTTCATCGAACACCAATGTAAAAACTGCATTTTCTAGGTTAGGTATGCTGTCATTTTTTAAAAATGAAAGAGAAACAAAACAAGGATTATTGGAGGTATCTGTCACATAATCATCTCCTAAACAAGAATTTAAGAAAATGATTGCTGCAAAAAAAATGGAGAACTTTAAATAAGAAGATGGCATAATATCAATATTTATTTTCTTTGGACAAAGTTAAAAAAACATTTTTATTGAAGTATTTCCATAGGACGAAGTTTTATTATTTTTTAGGAAAATGTTTTTTATTTTATTCAAGTTCAATCATTACCGGACAATGGTCGGAATGAAACACTTCTGAAAGTATTTTAGCAGATTTCAGCCTGGGCAATAAAGGTTTGCTAATCCAATGATAATCAATTCTCCAGCCCGCATTTCGCGAGCGAGCACCTCCACGAAAACTCCACCAGGTATATTTTCCTGGACTTTGATCAAAAACTCTAAACGAGTCCACAAAACCAGCTTCTTGAAAACGATCCATCCATTCACGTTCTTCAGGTAAAAAGCCTGATACACCTTCCTGAAGTTCTGGATGATTAATATCAATAGGTTTATGACAAATATTGAAATCACCACATACCACAAGATTGGGACGAAGTTTCAATAATTCTTTTATAAAAGGTAAAAAATCTTCTAAAAATTGCATTTTAAACTGCTGGCGTTCGCCACCAGAAGAACCAGAAGGAATATAAACATTCAAAATGGAAATATCGTCAAAATCTGTTCTGAGTACTCTTCCTTCTGCATCATAAACAGGATTTTGCATTCCCATCACTACATTATCAGGTGGAATTTTAGTAAGGGTTGCAACACCGCTATATCCTTTTTTTTCGGCAGAATGAATATAAGTGATATATCCCAATTCAGCGAAAAGCCAGGTATCAATTTGGTCAGGTTGGGCTTTTATTTCTTGCAAACAGAGCACATCAGGATCTTCAACTTGCAACCAGTCAGTAAAATTTTTTGTGAGTGCTGCACGCAAACCATTTATATTGTAAGAAATAATTTTCATTAAAATTTATTTAAAAAAATAACACATCTGTTTTTTATTTTTTGTTGTTGATTTTCATAGCCTTTAGTTGTTTGAATACATCAGATGCAAATACAAAATCATTCAACTCTTTATTATCGCTAATGAAAATATCATCTTTTGTGCCTTCCCAAGCTTTTTTCCCATTATTGATAAAAATAATTTTTTCTCCGATTCCCATTACTGAGTTCATATCGTGGGAGTTAATAATTGTAGTTATGTTAAGTTCATGTGTAATTTTATAAATCAAATCATCGATAATAAGAGAAGTGATGGGGTCAAGCCCAGAATTTGGTTCATCACAAAATAGATATTTAGGTCTTAAAGCGATGGCTCTGGCAATAGCAGCTCTTTTTTGCATTCCGCCACTGATTTCCGAAGGATATAAATCAAAAGAACTTTCTTCCAAATTTACTCGTTCGAGGCAAAAATGAGCTCTTTGTATCATTTCGTTTCTTGATAATGATGAAAACATTTCAAGTGGGTACATTACATTTTCCAAAACAGTCATTGAATCGAACAAAGCTGATCCTTGAAAAAGCATTCCTACTTCCCGACGCAAAATTCGTATCTCCTTCATACTCATATCCGGTAAATTTCTTCCATCATATTCAATTCGTCCTTTATCGACACGGTGTAAGCCAATAATACTTTTCATTAAAACTGTTTTACCCGAACCGCTTTGCCCAATAATCATATTGACAATTCCAGTTTCGAAAACCGCAGAAATATCAGTTAAAGCAGGAATTCCTTCAAAAGATTTATACAGATTTTTGACTTCAATCATATTTTATAGTTAATCGTAAAAATATTTTTGCTTTTTCAAATAGCACCATAATTTTCAAAAAATTGTTTTTTGCAAAAATATTATTTCAACATCACATTTGTAATCAATAAATTAAAGAATAATATCAATATGCTGCTGTTCACTACGGCTGTAGTGCTTGCTTTCCCAACGTCCAATGCTCCGCCATAAGCATAATAGCCATAGTAAGCTGAAACAGAAGAAATAAGAAAAGCAAAAACTAATGATTTGACTATGGAATAAAAAACATAATAAGCATTAAATGCATATTGAATTCCTTCTACATATTCTGCTACTGTTATAATTCCGCTAAAAATACCCACAAGATATCCACCCAATAAACCAATGGCCATGCTAAAAATAGTCAAAAAAGGAATCATGAGGACAAAAGCTACAATTTTAGGAAGGATAAGATAATTGGCAGAATTTACGCCCATAATTTCCAAAGCATCAATTTGTTCGGTAATACGCATGGTCCCAATTTCTGAGGCAATATTAGAACCGACTTTCCCAGCCAAGATAAGACACATAATAGTAGAAGAAAATTCTAACAACAAGGTATCACGCGTAACTAAACCAGTAGTATAAGAAGGTAATAATGGATTTTCTGAATTCAATTTAGTTTGAATGGTTAAAACAGCCCCAATAAAAACTGAAATAATTAAAACGATAGGTAATGATTGTAATCCTAACTTATCTAATTCATTTCGAAACTGACGAAAAAACATTTTCCAACGGTCAGGCTTAATAAAAACATGTTCCATCAATATACAATATCTTCCTGTATCTTGAAATATATTCATTTCTTATTTTTCTTATTAATGTTAAATAGAGTTTTTTAATCCTTATCTTTTGCAAAGTTTTTATACAACTTAAAAAGCTTCTCAAAGAACAGTCAAAAAAAAATGTTCTTTGAGAAAGTTTATGAATGGAGATTCCTTTATCGAAAAGTGTACAAATATAGTTATTTTTTGAAATTTAGTAAAAACAACCAGGACAAACACTTTAATTTTTCAATAATTGTAAAAAGAATTGGTTGCCCTCACCAACTTTTAAGCATTTAGCAACCATTGAACTTTTAGACTTGCTTTCTTTAATGAATTAAATGCAATTTTTCTTTTGTTCGAAAAATTCTCAGCACTCTCCATTATGCTACTAAGGTATTTTTTACTCCAATTTTTTGCTTTTACCTGCTTCTCGCCGTTCTGTGATTTTATAAGGCTTTTTTATTTAACACCTCCCAATTTTCATCACAGGACAAAAATCGTTTTAGCTATCCTGATTAAGTTATCTATAGCATCAATGTTTCTACCTTCAAAATCGAGTAAATTAATAGTGAAATAGTAGTAATCTTATTGTTTTCTCGGTTTTCTGTATCGTGTGAAGGGATACCATTAAGTGATTTGAAAAATGTTTTCAGGAAATCAATCTTTGTCTTGACAAATTCTTCAATCGAATATCATGATTCATCCCTACAAATAGTTGCAAGAATGGTTATAATAAATATCTGATAATTTATGCTTTTTATTCCTGTTAACACGATAATTAGTAAAATTTTCAAACGGGTAAAATAATAAAAATCTATTACTCATTAAATCAAAGAAAATTACTACCTTCCTCTATAAATCATAGGTTAATTTTTTGAATAAGATAATCGTAATATTTTGATAATCAGGTTATCAGTAATTTTTGATTCTGCAAAAAAGACAAAGCTAAAGCATTCGTCTTCCTTTTTGGAAGGCGGAAACATGAAGAATAAATAAAATACTTTCCTCTGCGAGCTTTCCTGTCTCACACGCGTTTTCATTACCGACAAAGTCTGTTGTTCATTTTGCATACACGGGATAATATCTTTCAATATTTCGCCACAAAGGTAAGGAACTGAGAAAATGCCGGAAGAAACCACACGAAAAGAGAGGTTTCTCAATCAGGCTTTTACTGCCTGTAGATTTCTTGTGGTATCAAAGGGCTTTCCTGTTTGCAATACGTTGAAAATAATAACGAGTATTTTGCGGGTTATAGCCAGTAATGCCTTTTGCGATTTCATCCGTTTTGAGAGATGATAATATTTTTTACCCAAAAAAGTTTTCTTTGAGCGAGCTGCCGACCAGGATACCTCAATCAGCATCTGGCGAAGATATTTGTTTCCGTGCAAGGTTTTCGCGACTGTATCTTGCCAGCCGATTCATCGTTTCTTGGACGAAAGCCAGCCCAACCTATTAAATGGGAAGCTTTACCAAAGGAGCTCATGTCATTGCCAATTTCTGAGAGAATACTCATGGCACTGTACTTTTGAATGCCTGGTATGGTACACAGCAAAGAGATTTCTCTTGCAAAATATCGCTTTGCGAGTTTTTCTAAAAGTTTTTTATTTTGTTCGTCCAAGATGCAAAAAAATGCACTATCTTTATGAACGTCAAGGTCACAAGCTTTTTCTATAAAAATTACCAGAATAATTGTTATACAATTAGTTTATTTTATTGGAAGATAAAAAACCAACTTACAAAGGTTACATTTGTACTCAACGCCACCGCATGGTAAGCTGTTAAAGTTATGTGACTTTGATTTTTTATTTTCGTTTGCTTGGAAATACTGCGATTTTCATGTATTTTTGTGACAATACCTTTATAACAAATAGTATTAAAAATATTAGCGAAATAAGACATAAAGGGTAGAGGTAATAAATCAAAATTTTATTTAGTGAAAATTATTATTATTGGAACAGCATACCCTTATCGTGGAGGTTTAGCAGCTTTCAATGAACGCTTAGCTAAAGAATTTATTAAAGAAGGGAACGAAGTAGAAATTATTACTTTTACTCTTCAATATCCTAAATTTTTATTTCCTGGAAAAACTCAATTTTCAACTGAAAAGGCACCAATAGATTTGAAAATTAATCGGGAAATTAATTCTATTAATCCTTTTAACTGGAGAAAAGTAGGTAAGAAAATTAAAAATAAATTGCCCGACAAAGTCATTTTTAGTTATTGGACTTCTTTTATGGCTCCGTGTTTTGGTACCATTGCACGTTTTGCACGTTCTCCTAAGACAAAAATGATTGGACTTATTCATAATATGATTTCTCATGAAGCTACTTTTTTGGATAAATGGCTGCCTGGTTTTTTTGTTAAATATATGGATGGATTTGTGGCTATGTCACAAACCGTTACAAGTGACATTCGGCAATTTGATAAATTGAACAAGCCTATAGCCATTTCTCCTCATCCAATTTATGACCATTATGGTGAATTACTTTCAAAAAGAGAAGCGGCTGCAAAATTAGGACTTCCAGAACAAAATCATTATATTTTATTTTTTGGACTTATTCGACATTATAAGGGTTTAGACCTGCTTTTGGAAGCACTTGCTGATAAAAGGTTGAATAACTTGAATATTCATCTGATTATTGCTGGTGAATTTTATGAAAATCCAGAACCTTATTTAGAACAAATCCAACATTTTGATTTAGAAAAAAAAGTTGAATTGCGTGCCTATTTTATTCCTGATAATGAAGTGAAATATTATTTCAGCATTGCCGACTTAATTGTACAGCCTTATCGTTCTGCGACACAAAGCGGCATTAGCCAAATAGCTTATCATTTTGAAAAACCAATGTTGGTTACCAATGTTGGTGGTTTAGCTGAAATTGTTCCTCATCAGAAAGTTGGTTACGTTGTCGAGGTGGATCCCCCAAAAATTGCGGATGCAATTATAGATTTTTATACCAATAACCGTTCAGAAGAATTCATCAACAACATAAAAGTAGAAAAGTTAAAATATTCATGGTCGGGAATGACATCAACTATCAATATGCTGTTTGAAGAAATGCAATAAGTTAGAAAATAATTTTTTGAGGAACCAAGAATATGCAAGAAAACATTGTAGAAACACCTCTAATGAAACAGTATTTTAAAATCAAGGCAAAGCACCCTGATGCTATTTTGTTGTTTCGTTGTGGTGATTTTTATGAAACTTATTCCTCTGATGCTATTGAAGCTTCAGAAATTCTTGGTATCACCCTTACCCGACGTGCCAATGGTGCCGCTAAAAGTGTAGAAATGGCCGGGTTTCCTCATCATGCACTCGATACTTATTTACCAAAATTGGTCAGAGCAGGCAAAAGAGTAGCTATTTGTGACCAACTGGAAGATCCAAAACTTGCTAAAACTATCGTAAAAAGAGATGTTACAGAATTAGTAACACCAGGCGTTACTTATAATGATACTGTATTAAATTTTAAGGAAAATAATTTCCTTGCCAGTGTTTATATCAACAAAAGTCAGATTGGTGTTTCTTTTCTTGATGTCTCAACAGGTGAATTTTTAGTGGCTGAAGGCAATGGAGAATACGTTGATAAACTCTTAAATAGTTTTTCGCCCAAAGAAATTCTTTTCGATCGTAACCGAAAAAAAGAATTTGAAGATTTGTTTGGAACAAAATTTTATACTTATCCATTAGACGATTGGGTTTATACACCTGAATCAGCTTATGAACGATTGTTGAAGCAGTTTGAAACCACAAGCCTGAAAGGATTCGGTGTTGCTAATCTTTCCAATGGCATTGTTGCTGCGGGAGCTATACTTCATTATCTGGACATTACCCATCATCAACAGACAGCACATATTACTCATCTTTCACGAATTGAAGAAGAGCAATATGTCTGGCTCGACCGCTTTACAGTAAGAAATTTAGAACTTTTCGAAAACATCAATGAAGGTGGACGTTCTCTTTGCGATATTATAGATAAAACCATTAGCCCAATGGGTGCTCGGCTTCTGAAACGCTGGATAGCTTTCCCTCTTAAAAATGTTCAGCAAATTAACGAGCGTTTAAATGTCGTAGAATATTTTTTTAAACATCCAGATGTAAAATTGCAAATTGAAGAAAATATAGCTTTAATAGGTGATTTAGAACGGCTGGTTTCAAAAGTAGCTGTTGGCAGAATCAATCCGCGTGAAGTGGTACAACTGAAAGTGGCTTTGAAAGCTATTGAACCTATTAAAAAAATTTGTTCAGCTACTGATAATGTCACATTAAAAACTATTGGCGATCAATTAAATCCGTGCTCAATTATTTCTGAACGTATTGAAAAAGAAATCTTAAACAATCCGCCCATTTTGTTGAATCGTGGCAATATTATTCAAAAAGGTATTGATGAAGAGCTGGATGAATTACGTGAATTGGCTTATTCTGGGAAAGATTTTTTACAAAAAATACAAGAACGTGAAAGCAAAGCTACTGGTATTCCAAGCTTAAAAATTGGTTTCAATAATGTGTTTGGTTATTATCTTGAAGTCAGAAATACTCATAAAGATAAAATACCAGCACACTGGATTCGAAAACAAACATTGGTCAATGCAGAACGTTATATTACGGAAGAATTAAAAATTTACGAAGAAAAAATTTTAGGAGCGGAAGAAAAAATAATTGCCATTGAGACAAAATTGTTCAATGATTTAATAATTAGCTTGCTTGATTACATTCCTGCTATTCAATTAAATTCTAATCTGATAGCTCAGTTGGATTGTCTGCTTTCTTTTGCAAAAGTTTCTGCTGATAATCGTTATATGAAACCAGAAATCAATGATGATGACATTATTGAAATTAAGCAAGGAAGACACCCTGTCATTGAAAAACAATTGCCATTGGGAGAAACGTATGTCCCGAATGATATTTACCTTGACAGCAATACCCAGCAAATTATGATGATTACCGGGCCCAACATGTCAGGCAAATCAGCTTTACTCCGACAAACTGCCTTGATTACTTTAATGGCTCAAATGGGATGTTTTGTTCCAGCAGAAAGTGCAAAAATTGGTGTAGTGGATAAAATTTTTACGCGAGTAGGAGCAAGTGATAACATTTCGCTGGGAGAATCGACTTTTATGGTAGAGATGAACGAAGCTGCCAGCATTTTAAACAATCTCTCGAATCGGAGTCTGGTTCTTTTTGATGAGTTAGGCAGAGGAACAAGTACTTATGATGGAATTTCTATCGCCTGGGCAATTGTAGAATATATCCATGAGCATCCCGATCATCGTGCTAAAACACTTTTTGCCACAC
>Ga0208824_1002811_pt1 | contig 12739 bp, 10 predicted proteins | sample AD_JPNTR3_MetaG_FD_184447 | JGI IMG/M metagenome (GOLD analysis project Ga0208824, IMG submission 184447) | Active sludge microbial communities of municipal wastewater-treating anaerobic digesters from Japan - AD_JPNTR3_MetaG (SPAdes) (version 2) | ecosystem: Engineered > Bioreactor > Anaerobic...
GGACATTGGGTCGTTCAAGAATTATTAGATCGCAATTATACCGTTAAAATCGTAGTTCGAACTTGGAAAAATATTTTTTTTGATTTAAAATCAGTAGAAGTTATTACTGGCAATTTTACTAATTATAAAACATTGAAAAAGGCTGCTACAGGATGTGATGCCATTGTTCATCTTGCTGCTATTACCGCCACAAATTTGCTTCATTACGAAGATTATCAAAAAATTAATGTAGAAGGTTCAGCTCAGGTAATTCGAGTTGCCAACGAACTACAAATCAAAACATTAATATACATCAGCTCTTCTAATACCATTGGCTATGGAAGTAAAGATCAACCTGCTAATGAAGAATCTCCTTTTCAATTCCCTTTTACTGAATCTTTTTATGCACAAAGCAAAAAAGAAGCAGAAGAGCTTTTTTCTGAGTTTGCTTTACAAAAAAATGATTGCCATGTGATAATTATTCATCCCACTTTTATGATTGGAGCTTATGATACAAAGCCCAGTTCAGGCAGATTGTTGTTGATGGGTTATAAACCACGATTCATGTTTGTACCAAAAGGTGGGAAAAATTTTGTAGCTGCTCACAATGTGGCAGTAGCAATTTGTAATGCTTTGACAATGGGAAGGAATGGCGAACATTACCTGGCTGCTGGAGTAAATCTTTCTTTTAAAGAATTTTACACATTGCAGAAACAAGTGGGTAACTATCCACAGATAATCATTGAATTACCCAATGTTCTTCTCAAAATAGTGGGGAAAATTGGCGACTTCTTTCGATGGCTGGGTATTAAAACAGATGTTTGCACCATGAATCTTCAACAATTGATGATCCAGGAATATTATAGCAATGAAAAAGCAAAAAATGAATTAAAAATGCCTCAAACTGATATAAAAAAAGCCATTGAAGAAACCTTGAACTGGTTTAAATATCGAGGTTGGATTTAATCCAATTTTTTTCAGCAAGAAAAATTTCTAATAGCAGTCGTTAGAAAAAATGTTTTATAATTATTTAAATTACAATATATTATATTGACAAAATTGAGACGGTTTTTTGATGCTGAAAAATAAGAAATTCTTATTCATTAAAGAATATGCAATTTTTATAAATACAGTAAACAGCCTTAATTTATAGCATTTTACAGAATATTACTTTTGTTTAGCTCAGGGTGTTTGTTTTTTAATAGCAATTCTGAATTAAGGTAGCAAGCGTTTTTATTGTTCTCGCAGGAAAAGAGTTTAAAAATTTGTCGTCTACACGTAAACACATTACAATTTCCTTATGGAAGAGAGGAAACCAAGAATCTTCCTTTTGGTAATAGTTTGCAGCAGCACCTTACATAAGTTTACCAGAAGAAGAAAATAAATCTCTTTGTTCGTCAGTTTTTGACTTTTTAAATATTTTACCTCATTTTTATTTTGTTAAAATATTGAAATATAATATAATAATATATACAAATTTTCAAAAAAACTTTTTCAAGTATTTTTGTCCTTTTTTATGACAATAAATATAAATAAACTACCTTTGAAAGACTTTTCAGAGTGGATTTACTTTTAAAATTGAAAAATTGAAAATAGTTATTGATAGTAACATACCTTATATACGAAATGTATTTGAACAAGTAGCTGAAGTAGCTTATTTACCTTATCATCAAATAACCAATGAAACCATCCGTAATGCCGATGCGTTGATTATAAGAACGAGAACAAAATGCAACGCTCAACTTTTGAAGGGAACCAGTGTAAAATTTATTGCTTCTGCTACCATAGGCTACGATCACATTGATGCAGATTATTGTTCCGCTCACGGAATAAAATGGACCAATGCTCCTGGATGCAATTCGCTGGCAGTAACTCAATATATTGCTTCTGCACTCAGTTTTTTAGTAAAAAAAAATCATTTCGACTTATCATCACAAACTATTGGGGTAGTTGGTGTTGGAGCGGTTGGCTCAAAAGTAGCCGAGTTGGCAGCTTCTTTTGGAATGCAGGTATTATTAAATGACCCTCCACGAGCCAGACGAGAAGAAACAGAAAAATTTGTTTCATTAAAAGAAGTGTGCGAAAAAGCCGATATTATTACTTTTCATCCATTGCTCAATATGTCAGGCATTGATAAAACGTATCATCTGGCTGACGAAAATTTTTTTAATGATTTACAACAAAAACCAATTATCATCAATGTAGCACGAGGTGAAGTTATTTCAACAGAAGCCTTATTGAAAGCATACGAAGAAGGAAAAATATCAGGAATGATAATGGATTGCTGGGAAAATGAACCAAATATTAACAGAGAATTATTGATGCAATGCATATTGGGAACCCCTCATATTGCAGGTTATTCCATAGAAGGTAAAGCTAATGCGGCTGCACAAAGTGTAAAAGCAGTAAGTAAATTTTTTGGATTGGGCTTGGACAACTGGGAACCAACTGATTTGCCTGAACCTTTTCCACTTACAACCACTTCTTTTGACGCTCCAATGGATTTTTTCCTACAAACATATAACATTGAAGCTGATAGTCAGCAACTTAAATCATCTCCTGAAAATTTTGAAAGTCACCGTTCACATTACAATTTTCGTCGCGAACCAAAAGCATACCTGGATCAACTGGAAGAAGAAATACAAAAGAAATTTTTTGAACAATTCCCCATCTTTTTCAAATAATTTTTTATCTTTACTTCATGTTTTACAATAAGTGTTAAAAAGAGAAAAATAATTTGCATTTTTATTATTAAAAATCTGTCTTAGTAGTAAAAAAAACACACACATATAAAGGTTGGGAAAAATTGTAACTTTGAAAAATAAAAATATGACAACAAAAGCAAAACCATTTATTAAATGGGTCGGAGGAAAAACTCAGTTAATAGACAGTATTAAAAAATTATTACCCAAAGATTTTACTGAGCAAAATGCTGTAACTTATATAGAACCTTTTGTAGGCGGTGGTGCTGTTTTATTTTGGGTTTTGCAACAGTATCCTAATATAACAAAAGCAGTGATCAATGATATTAACCTAGATTTAACAACTGCTTATAAAATAATCAAAAAAAAGCCGAATGAATTAGTTAAAACTTTACAGATAATTCAAGATGAATATTTGCCTTTAAACGAAAAAAAACGAAAAGAATACTATTTAGACAAACGAAATAGATTTAATACTAAATCTCTTGATCTTGTTGAAAATACAGCTTTATTTATTTTTTTAAATCGCACTTGTTTTAATGGCTTGTATCGTGTAAACAGCAAAGGACTTTTTAATGTTCCATTTGGCAAATACCTGAATCCAAAAATCTGTGATGAACAAACTATTTATGCAGATAGTCAATTATTGCAAAAAGTTGAAATACTCACTGGAGATTTTGAAGAAACATTGAAATATGCTTTTAATAATACTCTTTTTTATTTTGATCCTCCATATAAACCATTAAGCAAAACTTCAAGTTTTAACTCTTATTCAAAAGAAAATTTTGATGACAAAGAACAAATTAGGTTAAGAAATTTTTGCAGAAAGATTGATATGCTTGGTTATGATTTTATTTTAAGCAATTCTGATCTGAAAGGCAAAAACCCCAATGATGATTTTTTTGATAATTTGTATAAAACATATAATATAGCAGCATAAATAAAATGAAACAAAGTGAAGCAGTTATATTAACATTAGAAAAACTTGGTGGTGTCGCAACTTTAGGACAATTAAATCAAGAAGTTTTCAAAATTAAAGATTGCGAATGGAAAACAAAAACTCCTTTTGCTAGCATTAGAAGAATTGTGCAATTAGATAAACGTATATTTAAAATCAAACCCGGTTTATATGGATTAGAGAATAGAAGAGCTGATATTGAGGCAAAAGGGATAATAATTGAAACAGCAAAGAATAAAGACTCTAAAGAGCTTCAAGAGTTTAATCATGCTTATTATCAGGGATTACTTTTAATAATAGGTAAGTTAAAGGGTTTAAATACATTTGTTCCAAATCAGGATAAAAATAGAAAATTTTATGATGGTAGAAAATTAGGCGAGATTAGCTCTATGTCTGAATTGCCTAAGTATTCATATGACAATATAGTTCAGCGAAGTTCAACCATTGATGTTATTTGGTTTAATGAACGAAAATTACCTCATTCTTTTTTTGAAGTAGAATATTCTACCGATATTCAAAATTCACTTCTAAAATTTAATGATTTACAGGATTTTTATTCACGTATGATAATTGTAGCTGATATCAAAAGAAAAACCGATTATATTAACAAAATAAAATATTCGTCTTTTAAAGATTTATCAAAAAATAATCGTGTTTCATTTTTAGATTATGAATCACTAAATAAACAATACGAAAGCCTTGTTGAACAACAGTCTTTTGAATTTGTTCTATAAAGTCCACATACGAATATGAAATCATTTAAAATAGAAATTCAAGAAGTCTTATCAAGAGTGATAATTCTCGAAGCTGATAATCAGAATGATGCAATTTTGAGAGCAAAAAACATATATCGTAATGAGGGAATTGTTTTAGATGCTGAAGATTATAAATATACAGAAATAAAACCCTTTATAGACGATACTTCAATTCAAGAAGTTTTGCAAAGAAAGGATGAAAAAGATGATAGAACCATTTTGAGCGAAATTTTGCAATTATTAGAAATACCAAAAGATAAATCAAATTTAATAGCTGTTGAAGCTGGCAGTTCTCAAGAAATAGTTAACGAAGATTATTTGATTGAGATTGGAGTTCCTTCTTATATTATTAACAATGCTATGAAGTACATAAACATGTTTTATCGTGGGGAATTATGTTTGATATGATATTTGCTGACCCTCCTTATTTCTTGTCAAATGATGGTATTTCTGTCCAAAGTGGGAAAATGGTTAGCGTCAATAAAGGAGATTGGGACCGTTCAAACGGTTTTGAAAAGGATAATGAATTTAATTATTATTGGCTAAAAGCCTGCAAGGAACACTTAACAGAGAATGGTACAATATGGATAAGTGGTACTTTTCATAATATTTTTTCCGTTGCTCAAATGCTTACTGAATTGGATTATAAAATTTTAAATTGCATAACATGGGCAAAAACCAATCCTCCTCCAAACTTGTCGTGCAGATATTTTACACATTCAACTGAATTTATTATTTGGGCAAAAAAGAGTAAAAAAGCTTCTCATTATTTCAATTACGAGTTAATGAAATCTATAAATGGTGGAACTCAAATGAAAGATGTTTGGAATCTACCAGCAATTTCTCCCTGGGAAAAATCATGTGGCAAACATCCCACACAAAAACCATTGGCTTTACTCGCCAGAATAATATTGGCGTCTACTAGAAAGAATGACTGGATTTTAGATCCCTTTACGGGAAGTAGCACTACTGGCATTGCAGCAAATTTGTTAAACAGAAGATTTCTCGGGATTGATAAAGAAGAAGAATACTTAAAAATCTCAAAAAATCGAAAACTTGAGATAGACAATCCTCAAATTTTTAGCACCTATAGAAAAAAATTATACGGATTTGAAAATAAAAATCAATTGGAATTATTTTTAGCAAAGGAACCCAAAGTTGAATATGAACGAAATTTAAATTTTGATTAAAAAACCAATATTTAAATAAGCAACAAACCCAAAAAAATTATAGTTAGGTAATTAACCATTACAACAATAAAGACGTTATTCAATCTATTTGTTCGCCTATTGACTATGAATTTTAAAAACTCACGAAACAGTTTGAAATTTTTTTTAGATAAAATAATTTCAAATTTTTTTATATTTGAACTAATAAAGAGTTTTTATTTGATTTTGTTCTATAAGTTAGTTAAAAATAAATTTCTGATGAAAAAACTATTATATACCATTTTATTATGTGGAATTGTCACTAATTCAGTAGCACAACTTCCAGTGGATTTATTCGCCAATGATCCATTGTTGAAGAATGCCAATGTCGGTTTAGTCGTCAAAGATTTAAAAACCAATAAAATACTTTACAGTTATCAGCCTAATAAATGTTTTGTACCTGCATCAGTGTTGAAATTGGTTACTACTGCAACCGCACTGGAATTGTTGGGACCCGATTTTCGTTTTCAAACTCAACTGGAAATAGACGGAAATTTAAGTGCTGATGGTGTTCTGAATGGCAACTTATTTATTCGCGGAGGTGGAGATCCAACGCTGGGCTCTTCTGCATTGAACAACGGAAACTTTTTAGACCAATGGCTGAGAATTGTTCAGCAAAAAGGAATAAAAAAAATTAATGGTCAAGTTATTGCCGATGCCAGTTTGTATGACAATGAAGGTGTAAGTCCCTTTTGGCTATGGGAAGATATTGGAAATTATTATGCAGCAGCAGTTTATGGAATTTCTTATCTGGACAATACTTTTCAACTGGTTTTGCAATCAGGACCTGTAGGAACAACTCCTAAAATTGTTCGAGTAATTCCTCCTTTGCCTGATTTAATCATTGAAAATTATTTAAAAAGTACTTTAATTAGTTTTGACAGTGCTTATTTTTACGGCATGCCTTATTCAAATGTACGAAGATTATATGGTGAAATTCCAGCCAACCGTTCTTCTTTTGTAGTGAAAGGCGATATTCCTAATCCTGTCTTGTTGCTTGCTCAGCATTTTACCGAACAACTTAATAAAAATGGAATCCACGTAACACAAGATGCTACCGATCAAGTGCCTTCTTCTCGAAATAGAACAGTGATTTATACTCATTATTCCCCACCTTTAAAGGAAATTATTGCTGAAATCAATAAAAACAGCAACAATCATTATGCAGAACAACTTTTTCGTTATTTGGCTTTGCAAAATGAAAAAGTAGCGACCAATAGTGGAGCAATAAAAGTAATTACCAATTTTTGGAAATCAAAAGGTCTGAATGTCAACCAATTGTTTTTGTATGACGGTTCAGGACTTTCACCTATGAATGCTGTGTCTGCTCAATTTATTACCGACTTGTTGACTTACATGTTTCATCAAAGCAAATATAAAACAGATTTCATTCATTCTCTTGCAGTATCAGGAAATCAAGGCACGTTGAAATCATTTCTTACCTACACTCCACTGGAAGGAAAAGTATATGCCAAAAGCGGTAATATTGCTCGTGTAAAATCGTATGCAGGATATATGGAGAAAGAAGATAGAATTTATGCTTTCACCATTCTGGTAAATAATATAAGAAATTCAAAAGCAGTGCAGCATAGAATTGAAAAATTCTTATTATCCATTCAATGACCGGAAAATTCTGTCAGTATTATTTTAAAAATTTCATAGAACATTTGAATATCAATGGTTTCCAGTAAAAAATTGACTGATAAAACAAATAATCTTTTCTTTTCTCCTGAAACTTCTTCTACCAACATATTATTGTGGCAAAAGTTGCACGAAGAAAAACTGCCCGAAGGTTTTGTCGTTTACACTGATTTTCAAACTGCTGGGAAGGGACAAGTAGGCAATTCTTGGGAATCAGCAGCAGGCGAAAACATTCTTTTCAGTTTACTTTTGTATCCTCAACATATTGCTATCGAAGAACATTTTTTAATTTCACAAATCACCAGCATTGGCATAAAAAAAATGTTAGATAATTATATTTCTGATGTTACCATTAAATGGCCAAATGATATTTATTGGAAAGAAAAAAAACTGGCCGGTATTCTCGTGGAAACATCTTTACAGAATAGAATAATTAAATCAGCAGTGATTGGAGTCGGTCTGAATGTGAACCAAAAAGAATTTCTGAGTGATGCACCAAATCCTGTGTCACTCTTTCAAATTTTAGGGAAAAAACTTGACAGGCAAACATTGATGAACTCAATCGTTCAAAACATTCTTGATATTTACTATCATTGGGATGATAATAAAATTCGTTCTTGTTACCAACAATTTTTATATCGAAAAGAAGGTTATCATTTATTTGAAGCTGATAAAGAAGTTTTTTCAGCAAAAATTGTAGGTGTTTTACCAAGTGGACAAATTGAATTAGCGACCAAAGAAGGAGTAACAAAAAAATTTTATTTCAAGGAAGTCAAATACTTATAATGAGCTTTATTCTATTTCTTCAAAATCAACGTATTCGCCTTCATTTTTATCAAAAATTTTTTCTTTGTGTTGGATAGGTTTCTCTTCTCTTTTGCGATGGTGAAATATTTTATTTTCTTTCCCCCTGAAATTGAAAATAGAACGAAAAAAACCAAATAAAACGATAACACCAAATAAAAAGAAAAACAATAAAAAGATTAATATTGAGAAAATTAAATTCATGTCAATTTTTTAATAAACAGCTTTAGCTACACGTTTCACGCTTTGTGCAGCCATTAAGCTATAAAAATGAATACTTGGCACACCATGTGCTTTTAAATCAGCAGCTTGCTTTATACACCATTCTACACCCACTTCAGTGGCTTCTTTGTCAGTGCGGCATTTGCGTAATTCTATAGCAAATTCTTCCGGAATTTCTACATGAAAAATTTTAGGAAGCACTGTTAATTGATTCATTAGCGTAATGGGTTTAATTCCTGGAATAATGGGAACCGTGATTCCTATTTCACGACATTTTTTTACAAAATCATAATACTTTTGATTATCAAAAAACATTTGAGTTACCAAATATTCTGCACCCCCATCGACTTTTTTCTTTGTATAATACAATTCTGACTCAAAACTTGGAGATTCTTCGTGCATTTCTGGATAGCAAGCCATTCCATAAGAGAAAGGTACCACCTGTGATTTCATGCGAGTACCATCTAAAAAAATTCCTTTATTAAAGTTGTTTACTTGTTCTTGTAAATCGGTGGCATGCAGATGACTTGTTGGAATAAATTCCTTGTTGTTTTTTCCTTTGTCTCCACGTAAAAGCAGTAAATCAGTGATTCCTAAAAATTGCAAATCTATCAGTTCATATTCAATTTCTTCTTTGGTATAACCACTGCAAATAACATGAGGTACAACGGTGATTTTATATTTATTTTGAATAGCAGCCGCAATGGCTACCGTACCAGGACGATATCGAATGGCTACTTGTTCAAAAAGTCCTTGCGGATTTTTTTTATATACTACTTCACTGCGATGAGTAGTAATATTAATATATTGGGGATCAAATTCTCTCAATAAATCAATGGTTTTATAAACCGATTCAATACCGTCGCCTTTCAAAGGTGGGAGCAACTCAAAAGAAAAAGCCGTTGAAGGAGAATTCATTATTTTTTCAACAACACTCATAAATTTTGATAATTACAATAAAATGCTTCTTTGCATATTTTTACTTACAAAAGTACAAATTTAATTTTGTTCTAAAAATGAACTTTGAATAAGATATGCAAAACAATGTGAAACAAAGAAGAATAACTATTTGAATAAACTTATACTTCGTAATACAAACTATTGAGAATATGTTGAAATAAATAAATTCGAACCAAATGTTACAAGATGTGTTAAAAATAATCAAGCAGGTACTCGTAATAGTATTTTATTTTTAAATATTCTGAACGAAATAAAATTAATCACATTACAAATCAATAACTTAATGCGTTCTCGTTTTTATTTATCTTTCACAAAATATAAATACTTTAAAAAGCAATTAAATACCTACCATACAGCAATTTCATCTATGAAAACAGAATTATTTTTTTCATTTTCAAGGCTTTCAATACAAAAACGAGGATTTTTCAACATTATTTTTAAATAATGAACTTCAACTGGAGGAAAATTAAATACTGGTCGCATAATTTCATATTTTCCAGTAAAAGAAGATGAGAATTTTTGCTCTCCAAGAGGTTGATAATTAATTCCATCTTTTGACCCATAAAGAATAATTTCAGAAGGAATTTGTCCACAAAAAGCAGGTGCTTTCAAGATTCCTATTGTAAAACACTGGATAACTTGGTTTTGCTTTAAATCGATATTTAATAAATAATCTTCATTTGATATCAATCTCACCCATTCAGAAGTGGTCTTTATATTTCCTAATTTTCCATCCGTTAATTTAAAAATACTTCGTTGTCCATAAGAAATATTGGTGTCAGGTTGACAAATTAAATTTGTTAATTTACTGACTATGAAAGTCTTTTGTAAAGTTCGACTTGCTTTCTTATCATCAACAAAAGTAGCAACTGATACGATAGTAGTTGAATCGATTATTAACGGTTTTAAGTAATGCTGATCAGGTTCTTTTCCATTCAATGAAAAATAAATTTTTGCTTTTGGATGATCACAACTTAAAGTAATTTTTAATTTGTTGTTTTCTGTTACTTCCGCATTAAATTGAGGTTCATAAAATGCATGAGAAGCATTCACTCCAAGTTTTTCAAATCGTTGAAAATGAGTTGACAAACGTTCTTTGAAATTTTCCCAATTTTTTGTTTCCTTGTTGCTCCATACTACTTCTGATAATGCGGTTGCACGTGGATAAACCATATATTCCACATGTTTTTCATTAAGTATGTATTCTGTCCACAAATTCGCTTGAGCTCCCAATATATATTTTGCTTCTGAGGGAGTCAACTCATCTGGAATAGGTTCAAAATTATATACTTTGGATAAAGGGACAAAACCACCAATAGCGAGTGGTTCAAATTCAGGATCAGCTTGATAATAATCTAAATAGCAGTATTCTGTCGGGGCCATAATCACATCGTGCGAAAGACGAGCAGCTTCAATGCCACCAATTTTTCCTCGCCATGACATAACCGTGGCATTAGGAGCCAACCCACCTTCTAAAATTTCATCCCAACCAATGATTTGTCGACCATGTTCATTAATAAATTTTTCAATCCGTTGAGTAAAATAACTTTGTAATTGATGTTCATCTTTTAAATTCAACTTTTTTATCAACGATTGACAATAGGGACATTCCTTCCATCTATCTTTCGGGCATTCATCTCCTCCAATGTGAATATATTTTGAAGGAAAAATCTCCATAATTTCAGATAGCACATCTTCTAAAAAACCAAAAACGGTATCACGCGTACAGAACACTTCTTTAAATATACCCCATTTAGTAGCAACTTTAATAGTTGTGTCCTGTGTACACGACAAAAAAGGATAAGATGCAATAGCAGCTTGAGCATGTCCTGGCATCTCTATTTCAGGAATTACAGTAATACCTCGTTTTTTAGCATAAGCAACAATTTCTTTAGCTTCTTCTTGTGTATAATAACCGCCATAAGGTTTTCCATCAAATTGTTGTAGAAACGATTCATAATAATGCCCAACCAATGTTTCATCTCTTTTAGAACCAATTTCTATAAGACGAGGATATTTTTTTATTTCTATTCGCCAACCTTGATCATCAGTAAGATGCCAATGAAAATAGTTGAATTTATAAATAGCCATTAAGTCGATATATTTTTTTATAAAATCTACAGGAAAGAAATGACGACACACATCGAGATGAAGTCCTCTGTAGCTGAAACGCGGAAAATCTGTAATTTCAACACAAGGAACGGACCATTTTTTTATTTTTTCGCTTTCTTTTGAAGCATAAATTTCGCACGGGAAAAGTTGGTATAATGTTTGTAAACCGTAAAAAACGCCAGCCGCTGTATTCCCTGTAATTTGAACGGAAGAAGTGAAAACTTTTAACGTGTAAGCTTCGGGATTTTTATTTGTTAATGAACCTGTGTTAAATAAAATGAAATTTTTATTTGTAGAAGTCGTTTGACAATCCCGTAAAGGTAATTTTATGCCAGCAACCAGAGCAAAATGATCAGAAAATTGTTGAGCAATTTCAACAATTTGGGGCTGATCAAAAGGACAAAGAATGACCGTTTTTTTATTTAAAATAAATTTACCAGATTGAGGTTTTAGCTCTTGTGGATAAGGAATCAAATCATAGATAGGAGCTGAGTATGAACTAAATATACAAAAAATACTTATTAAAAGTACTCCTGAAAAACGGAGATTTTTCAAAATTGAAAGTGGTATATTCATGGTTATTAAAATTTAAAAAATTATTTTCAAATTTACATTTTTATTTTTTCAAAAAAAATTATTTTAGAAAAATGATTGCAAAAAATTTTAATATATACTAAATATTTTTGTTGTTAAACAGCTAATCGTCAATTATATATATGTTTTATTTATTAAAATAGAAATATTTTATGTATTTTTGAAAAATAAAAGTATAAAATTTTATTTTCTTAAAAATCAATCATTAATTTACTATGTTAATTATTGGGATTGCAGGAGGTACCGGTTCTGGCAAAACAACAGTGGTACAAAAAATTATGGAAAGATTGCCGAAAAGCGAAGTAGTTGTTTTGCCACAAGATGCATATTATCGTGATACCAGTTTTTTACCTTTAGAAGAAAGATTGGAAATTAATTTTGATCATCCTGATTCAATAGAATTCGAGTTATTGATAAAACATTTAAGAGATTTGAAAGAAGGAAAAAGTATTGAAATGCCCATTTATTCTTATTTAACCTGTTCCCGCCTAAATGAAACAATTACCATTCATCCTTGCGATGTAGTAATGGTGGAAGGGATTTTGGTGCTTTCGCAACCCGAATTAAGAAAACTTATGAATTTGAAGGTTTTTGTAGATGCCGATGCAGATGACCGATTGATAAGAGTGATCTATCGTGATATCACGGAACGTGGTCGGACAGTTAATAAGGTAATAGAACGATATGAAAAAACAGTAAAACCTATGCATGAGGAATTTATCGAGCCTACTAAGCGTTTTGCCGATTTGATTATTCCTCAGGGAGGAAATAACAATATTGCCATTGATATTTTGACAAAATATA
>Ga0208824_1002815_pt1 | contig 12729 bp, 10 predicted proteins | sample AD_JPNTR3_MetaG_FD_184447 | JGI IMG/M metagenome (GOLD analysis project Ga0208824, IMG submission 184447) | Active sludge microbial communities of municipal wastewater-treating anaerobic digesters from Japan - AD_JPNTR3_MetaG (SPAdes) (version 2) | ecosystem: Engineered > Bioreactor > Anaerobic...
GTGGGCCCATGATGTCGACGAGGTCGCCTGTCCTGAACCTCGTCATCAAGGATGACCCCGTTCCCCGAGCCTTGTAAAGAATAGAGATGCTCTCGCGTTCCGTGTCCACATCGTAAAGGCTAAAGGGCCTCCGGAGGAGTGGGTGTGCATGTTCGCCCGCAAGATACGGGGGCGTGGTGCACACGTGGACAAACTGCCCCGGGCGCGGCCTTGCCGCCACGGTCCGAGGTGCGGCGACTTCCATCTCCCAAAGCCCCACTCCTACATGATCGTTCCTGATGATTGTCGCCGTTTCCACGCAAACGGTGCCCTCTTCGACTCGTTCCATTAAAGCTTCATCTCCGTAACGATACCTTCTTTGAAAACTATGCGACCGTCCACAATAGTCATCCACGGCCATCCTCTGAGCTGCACTCCCTTGTATGGAGTGTTTTTGCCCTTAGAGTAGAAGCGGCGCGGATCCACGGTCCTGACTTCGTCGGGGTCTATGACAGTGATGTCTGCAGGACTGCCTGGAGTCAGAGTCCCCTTGTCGATCCCGAGGATTTTGGCCGGTCGGGTAGTTAAAAGAGCGATCGCAGTACAAAGCTGCAATGCTCCCGTGTTGACTAGTCTATCCATAATTAAGGCCACTGCAGTTTCAAGGCCTGATATTCCAAATGCCGCAGCGCCGTACTCGCAATCCTTGCTCTCCACATGATGGGGCGCGTGGTCGGTGGCGATGCAATCCACCAAACCTGATGCGACAGCTTCCCGCAAGGCCGCAACGTGTTCTTCGGAGCGCAGAGGCGGATTCACCTTTGTGTCGGCATCGTAAGAGCCCACAGCCTCGTCGGTGAGGGTGAGGTGATGGGGGGTTGCCTCGCAGGTGATGCGGACTCCCTCTGCCTTTGCTCTCTGTATGATCTTCAGACTCCCAATAGTCGAAACGTGGCAGATGTGGAGCCGGCCTCCTGTGAGCTTTGCCAGCATCACGTCTCTTGAGACCATTATCTCCTCAGCCTCGGCCGGAATCCCTTGGAGCCCGTAGATGGTGGAGCGGAACCCTTCATGCATCTGTCCGTCGCGGGAGAGGTTGATATCCTCGCAATGGGAGAGGACGGGAATATCGAACATGCGGGCGTAGTCTAGGGCATGGCGCATGATGTCGGACCTCATGACCGGTTTACCGTCGTCAGAAACGGCTACGCATCCCGCCTGGACCAGCTCAGCCATTTCGCTCAGTTCCTCGCCGTCTTGGCCTTTTGTGATGCTCCCTATTGGGAGTACGTTGACGATGCCTACTTCACGCGCCCTTCTGGCGACGTATCCTGCTACTGCTCCGTTGTCCACCACCGGGTTTGTATTCGGCATGGCACATACCGTAGTGAATCCTCCTGCTGCCGCCGCGCGGGACCCGGTCAGGATATCCTCTTTGTATTCGTATCCTGGTTCCCTCAAATGTGCATGGAGATCGATGAATCCGGGGCAGACGATCTTTCCGGAGCAGTCTATCACGTTGGTGCCAGAGTCCGCGCTTTCCTCGCCTGGTATGTCGCCTATGGCGGCGATCCTTCCGTCTTCCACCAGGACACAAGTTACAGTGTTAATTCGGTTAGCCGGGTCTACGACCCTGCCGCCCCTAAGCAGCAATCTCATCTTTTCGACCTCCCATCATGAGGAATAGGAGTGCCATGCGGACTGCAACTCCGTTTGCGACTTGTTCATTGACGAGGGTGTTGGGACTTTCCGCAAGTTCAGTAGATATCTCGATGCCTCTGTTCATCGGCCCCGGATGGAGGACGATGGCGTCGTCGCCTGCGAACTTGAGATGTTCGGGGCGGAGCATGTATAGTTCGGCATATTCGTCGAGGGAAGGGAAGAGTCCTGTACGCTGTCGCTCCCTTTGAATTCTGAGGACATTTATGACGTCCACTCCGCTGATACCCTCTTTGAGGTCGAAATACTGCTTGACCCCGAGCCGTTCGATCTCGGGAGGCATCAATGTAGACGGGCCTACTACGCGCACTTCGCAGCCGAACTTGCTCAGGCCGTATATGTTCGACCGTGCCACGCGGCTGTGGAGGATGTCGCCGACAATCGCGACCTTCAGCCCTTCCAGCGTGCCCTTGCGTTCGCGGATGCTGAACATGTCAAGCAGCGCCTGAGTTGGATGCTCATTTGTGCCGTCGCCAGCGTTTATCACCCGCATAGTGGTGTTTCTGGCGACGTAATGGGGAGCTCCGCTCATAGAATGGCGCATGACCAGGATATCAGGGCCCATCATCTCGATGGTTTTTATGGTGTCCTTGAGGCTTTCGCCTTTCTGAACGCTGCTGGTTGATACGGCAAGATTTGATGTGTCAGCGCTGAGATACTTTCCGGCAAGCTCGAATGAGGTTCTGGTACGGGTGCTGTTCTCATAAAAGACAGTGATCATGCCCTTACCGCGAAGAGCGGGCACCTTTTTGATTTCGCGCCTGATCACGTCTTTCATGGGGACGGCAGTATCGAGTATCAGTTCGATCTCTTCCTTGCTGAGGTCCTTGAGCCCCAATAGATCTTTTCTTTCGTCAAAGTTCACCGTCGCGCCCCCTTGTGCCCTGTAACTGTCCTTGCGAAGGCAGAATCGTTGTCGCAGCTTTAGGTTACAAGAAACCTTCCCCGCAGTGCGTTGCAGGGAAGGCACACCGGCATCATGCTGCTGCACTTTCCCTTGCCAGCCTCACTGGACTAGTTTAAAGGGACTATTATATTGGAAACACTCAATCAGCAAGTTCTTGTATGACGACTTTGTTCTCGCCGTCGATTTCATCGACCATGACCGAGATTATCTCCTCTTTCGAAGTGGGCACGTTCTTGCCCACGAAGTCAGGCTTGATAGGCAGTTCTCTGTGGCCTCTGTCGATCAGCACCGCCAGTTGGATCCGGCGAGGCCTTCCAAGGTCCATGAGAGCATCCATGGCAGCTCGCGCTGTGCGGCCGGTGTAGATCACATCATCGACCAAGACGACAGTGAGGCCTGTGACGTCGAAGTATACTTCGGTGCGATGTACTTCGGGCTGGGTCCCCAAGGTCGTGAGATCATCTCTGTAAAGGGTGATGTCGAGTAGCCCCACAGGGGGCTTTGCGCCTTCGATGGCTTCGATCTGATCGGCGAGCCTGTAAGCGAGCGGGCATCCCCTCCGCCTGATGCCAACAAGGGCAACGCTCTCGATTCCCTTATTGGCCTCTATTATCTCATGGGAGATGCGAGTGAGCGCGCGCTTCATGTCCATTTCGTCCATGATCACATTCTTGTCTCGAAGCTGCATGGGCCACCCTCCTTAATTGTGGGCATAAAAAGAACCTGCACAAGCCGTGAGGCCAGGCAGGAACAGCATGCGTGCAGCGATCCTTGTTAGCCTCACGGGGCTACCCTTAAAGGTTCTGCTCAGTCGCATTTGATTTTAAGGCAATAGGGTCCCAAAGTCAATGGCCACACGCACATTCTCTTGCATCCCGCTCAAGTGCAGTACCCAAGGCGCTTGGCAGCGCATTCAGTGCTAGGCACGTACGGTGAGAGGCTGTCAGGCCGCAGCAGTGGTCAACTATATGAGTCCTGTTGGGCTGGTGGAGTCAATTGGGCCTGTTGACAGGGGAAGGGGATAGCGCTACCATATTACTGCACTGACTGGTCAGTGCAGTAATTTGTGGATGGAGATCTGGTATGCAACTATTGGCTCACACGATCGTGAAAAACAGGCATCTTGTCTTGGTTATAGCCTTGATCTTGTTGATTCCGTCAGTATATGGCGTGCTTCATGCCAGAATAGAATATGATCTCATGTCATACCTTCCGGACGACCTCGATTCCGTACGGGGAATGGATATTCTGGATAGGGAGTTTCATTATGCTGATCGTGCAATAGTTGTCATCAGGGATGATCCCGATTGGAAAGTCCTCAAGCTGAAGGAGATGATCGAACAGGTCGATGGGGTCTCGTCCGTCTTTTGGATTTCGGACATTTCGGACCCAGCGATCCCCCACGACTATCTTGGAGAAGAAATCGTCTCCCAGTTCTATAAGGGCGACATCACATTTCTGTTGGTGCATCTGGCGGAGGGCGGCATATCGCTTGAATCCGAAAAAGCGATAGCCGACATCAAGGCCCTGTTAGACGATAATCAGCGTCTCATAGGCCAGGTTGTAAGTGGCATTGAAATGAAGGAGCTGGGGATGAGCCAAACGCCTGGAATGGTTCGGGCGGCGGTCATCTTGATATTCCTCGTGCTTTTGCTTGCTTTGCCTTCGGTAGCATTGCCCTTCATATTCATGGCGACTATAGGGGCGGCCTATGCCTACAACATGGGAATTGCGTACATCTTCGGACAACGGGTGTCATACATAACCAACTCATGCGCTGCTGCGTTGCAGCTTGGCGTGACGATGGACTACTGCATTTTCCTCATCCACAGTTTCCAGGCTGAACGCAAAACGCACGACCCGGAGACAGCGATGGAGAAGGCGATTGCCAGCACTGCAACGGCGGTCGTTGCAAGTGCCATTACAACTGCCACCGGATTTGCGGCGCTCGCGCTGATGAGCGTGAGGCTCGGGGCGGATATGGGGCTTTTCATGGCAAGGGGCATACTCCTCTCCGTAATCGCTACATTGACGGTACTTCCCAGTCTGGTACTGGTCTTTCAAGGTGTCATCGACAAGTTTGCCCACCGATCGTTTCTTCCCAGATTTGACGGGATCGCAAATTGGGCGATCCGGCGCAGAGTGCCTGTTTTTGCCCTGGCTGTTGTAATCATGGCCGCGGGCTATTATGGGTACTCCAAGGTAGAGCTCAATTACGACTTGGAGGCGACCTTTCCCCAGGAGATACCGTCAATCGTCGCTATGGAGGAGTTCAGTGAGGCTTTTGGGAGCATGCGGGAGGCCTATGTAGTCATTCGCGATATGCCTGGCTGGCGGCTGCAGCAGATAACGGCTGAGCTTCGGGAGATAGAAGGCGTGAATTCTGCTGAATGCCTCGCCGATCTGGTGGATCCGGCGATCCCTCTCGACTTTGTGCCTGGGGAAGTGGCGAAGAGATATGTGGGTGGCGGGTACAGCAACATCATCCTGAACATAGCAGGCTCAGGCCTGGATGATACAACTGAAAACCTCATTGCAAATGTCAGGGAAGTATTGGCTGATGTGGATGAAGAATGCTATCTTACCGGAAGTCCTGTCATAACCAGTGATCTTCGGAGGATCACCGACCGGGACATGGTAGTGGTTAACGCAGTCTCAATAGTTGCGATCTTCGTCATCGTAATGATCGTATTCCGTTCTCCCACCGTAGCGATTGTACTTGTCGCCGCCATAATGAGCGCGATATGGGCCAACCAAGCAATATCAGGGATCTTAGGCCAGCCGCTCTTTTTCTTCTCGGGCCTTGCCATAGGTGCGATCCAACTGGGTGCCACGGTGGACTACGCGATTCTCGTGGCCAGCACGTTCCGGGAGAAACTGGGCGAGTTGGACCCTGTAGAAGGGATGCGGAGCACCATGATAGAATGCGGGCCAGCGATTCTCAACAGCGGTCTTGCGCTGTTCGCTGCGATAATGGGGGTCTACTTTGCAACTACACTGCTGGCAGTTAAGGAATTGGGGCTTCTTCTGGCCAGAGGGGCTCTGATAAGCATGGGGGTTGCATCTGTACTGCTTCCCCCCGTGATTCTCGTGCTCCATCCTCTTTTGGTAAGAACCTCACTAAGATGGCCTGCAGGACGCGACCTGGAGCAGAATTGACGCACCAAGCTAAGAAGGAGAATACGGACAAATGGACACAAGAACCCTCATATGCCATGGGGCTGTGCGCGTTTTCGCGCAGAAAGGCTATGATGCGACATCTGTTGACGAAATTGCGGCGGCAATCGGTGTGGCTAAAGGCACGATCTACTATCATTTCAAGGGCAAAAGGGAGCTGTTCGTGGCATCGATCAAAGGTGGCCTAAGGGATCTGATCGATGAGGCGAAGGCAGCCGTAGATAGGATCGGCGACCCGATTGAACAGCTCAGCTGCATATTTGATACCCTTTTGGAGCGGCAGAGGAAATCGAAGGACTTTGTGTACTTGCTCTTCAAGGAGGCGATGGCTCCTGGCAGGGAGTGGCTAGAGGAGATATCGGAATGCTGGAATGAGCTTGCATCCCTCATATCCCACGTAGTCGACAGGGGCAAAGAAGCCGGGGCAATACAGAATCTGGAGACTGATACGATAACCAGGTATATACTGGGCTCCATGGCCACGGCGGCCATGGCCGGAATGGGTGATGGAACGCAGAATCCCAGGACTGCAGAGGGGCTGAAGAAGATCATGTTGAGGGGAATAGTGACGGCAGGCTGTCCGGTGTAGCAACGGGATGGACCGCGAGATGATGGGAGAGGTGTGCCGGGGCCTGCGAACACCGAAAATGTCCGAGGCCCTGTCCGATTGAGGCATATTCTGTGAGCACCCTCTTCTATCTTCCCTTGGCGGCTTTTGAAGCGAGGTACTTCTTTGTTTCGTTGGGGAACAGTGCGTAGGAGATGGCGTCTTCCTCTGTTCCTCCGAACTCCGCCACACTTTCTCTGGCAGCCGGCATTCCAGGTTCCAGGCCATCCCCGGGCCTTCGCGTGGTGGGCGTCTCATCTCCAATAGCTTTCTTTCTCAGTTCGGGGTCTATCTTTCCTGGTGGTCTCCCGTATTCGCCGCGGATGTACGCACGCACTTCATTGGAAATTGTCTTGTACCTTTCTCCCTGGATCACGTTGAATGTGGCTTGGGTGCCCACGATCTGGCTCATGGGAGTGACCAGGGGCGGGTAACCCATCTCTTCTCTCACCCGAGGAACCTCCGCAAGGATCTCCTCTATCCTGTTCTCCGCGTTCATCTGCTTGAGCTGGGCGCGCAGGTTAGAGATCATTCCGCCGGGTATCTGGTATACCAGGACATCGGTGTTGACTTGCACAGGAGCGATGAGGTCGCTATACTCGGGCGTATTCTCGATTATCTCTCGCAGAATGGCGGCAGCTGGCCTGATTTGCCTTACATCCAGTCCGGTGTCGTGATCCGAGCCTGCGAGAGCTACTATCATGGACTCTGATGGCGGCTGCGACGAACCCAACGCAACTGTGGAGGTGGAACAGTCAACTACTGTTGCTCCTGCTTCAATCGCCTTGAGATACGTCATGGATGCCATTCCTGACGTATAGTGGCAATGAACATGAATGGGCAGGCCTACTGTCTCAACCAGTTTCCCCACGAGCTCTTCAGCGGCGTAAGGCGCGAGGATTCCTGCCATGTCCTTTATGCATATGGAATCTGCGCCGATGTCCTTGAGCTGCTGAGCGTATTTGACGTACCCATCTATGGTGTGCACAGGGCTGATGGTGTAGGATATCGTTCCCTGGAAATGGGCGCCTGCATTCTTTACGGCAAGGGCCGCGCGTTCTATATTTCTCACATCATTTAAGGCATCGAATATCCTTACAATATCTATTCCCAGCTCCACCATTTTGTTGACGAATGCATCGACCACATCGTCGGGGTAAGGCCGGTAACCGACGAGGTTCTGGCCGCGAAGCAACATCTGCATGGGCGTGTTCACAAGCGCTTGCCTCAAAAGGCGCAACCTTTCCCATGGATCTTCATCTAGATAGCGCAGACACGTGTCGAATGTTGCCCCTCCCCAAACTTCCATGGAGTAGAAGCCGACTCGATCCAAATAGGCTGCGAGCTCGAGCATGTGTTCGGTGCGCATCCGAGTGGCGAAAAGGGACTGATGGGCGTCGCGAAATGTTGTGTCGGTTATCCCCACTCTAGCGCCGTCTTTTGTTTTCGGGACCCTGATCATCTTCTCCATCCCCCTTTCGGGCGAGATTAATCGGCGTCCTCTGACGCGCTTAACACATAGTATAGCACCTCTTCTGTCAAATGGGCAGCAACCTAGGGAGGTTTTAGCAGATCCGCTTGTGGGACATCCCGGTTGGAGGATGGATGATGTTGGGTGGCGAAGATCTCTGTAGTGCGGAGGTGAAGTAGGGATGTCACAGCTGGTCGTTGTAGATGGGGATATCGTCGATGTTGAGGAGGCGCACGTGAGCGTGCTTGACAGGGCCAATCTCTTCGGGGACGGACTATACGAAGTCATTCGATGCTACTCGGGATGCTTGTTCGAGTTGGCAACCCACGTGTCACGCATTCTTGAAGGCGCGAAGGCGCTCGGCATCTTGCATGATTGGACATCGGAGTCGGTGGAATTGGCGGCCAGGCGGCTGCAGGCCGAGACGGGGATTATGGAGGGCGAGATGTACATCCAGCTTTCGAGGGGCCCGGCGGTTCGGACGCACTACTTCCCCAAGATACAGTCGCCAACCATGTTTATCACGCTTTCGCCTGTCAGGCCCATCCCGGAAGGAGCGCGCACAGTCGGGACCTCCGTCATTACCTGCCCGGACATGCGACATGGCTGGTGCCATTTGAAGACGGTGAATCTGTTGTCGAACTGTCTTGCCAAAGAAAAGGCCGCAAGGCATGGGGTGTGGGAAGGGCTCATGCTGAGGGGGCTGGACCGGAGCGCGTTGCCTCGGACTGTGGAGGAATACTGCGATGTGCCTGGGGAACTGTCCGGGGCAAGGCCGGGGGATGATGTTGCGGGGTGGGTTACTGAAGGCGCCAGCGCCAATCTGTTCGTTGTGAAGGACCGGCGGATCGCTACTCCCCCTGCCTGCAACATTTTGCCCGGGGTTACGCGCCGAATCGCGTTGGAGCTTGCGGAATTGGCCGGGCTTGACGCAGAGAAGAGGCCCGTTGCGGCAAAGGAGCTTCTCACAGCGGATGAGGTTTTTCTGACCAGCACTATAGGGGAGATAATGCCCGTGGTCAACATAGATGGACATTTGGTGGGCGCAGGAGAACCTGGCCCCATAACCAAGAGGCTTGCTGAGATGTACACAGACCGCGTGGCAAGTGCCGCGTGTCAGTGAAGGGTTGATTGTTGGCCAAAAGAATGTAGCTCGCCGCGCCTTGCGCCATGTGGGGGCGCGACCGCGGCGAGCTCTTTATTCACCGGCTGTTTGTCCTCATCATGCCGGAAAACCCAAGCCCGGGCAGTTTCTAAAACTCGAAGACGGACTTGATAAGGCCTGTGTGTCCGGCATTGAGGTTGGCCTCGATTGCTTGTTTGTAATCCTCGAGCGCAAATTTGTGTGTGAGAAAATGGGCCAGTTTCAGTCTCTCTGTGCGCAACAGCTCTACTGCTACTTCATACGTGCGCATCCGGCGTCCTTCGAATTTCTCCGTGGAGCACCAGAAGGATCCGCGGACCTGTACTTCTTTTAACCATATTGGAGTCCAGTCCACGCCCTTGGGGAAAGACGCTAGCCCCACGAGGACCATGGTACCGTGGGGGAGGGTGAACCGGAGGGCATCGTCTATGCTAGTGGAGCTCCCTACGCAGTCGTAGACTATGTCGGCGCCGCCCAAAACGACTTTCTTGCCGAGCATCGGGTCGAGGAGCTTGGCGTCGAGGGCTTTTGCAAGGCTCGTATAGTAGTCTGATGAGCGACTCATGTACACTACCTCGTCCGCCCCGCATTCTTTTGCGGCCTCTCCTTGAAATGGGTATTTGGCCAATGCTACGATGCGGGCTTTGCCGCCCAAAGCCCGGATGGCGGCGATGGCCGACAGACCTATTACTCCGCAGCCTATCACGAGAACGGTCGAGTCGTCGCGCGGGAAATTCCTCATAACCGGGTGCAGGGAGGAACAAAAGGCGTCCACAAGCACTGCGTCCTCAAAGGAAACATTATCAGGAATGGGGATGAGTTGTGTGTAATGGGCTACGAACTCCTCGCTCCAGCCTCCGCCGGTGTCGCGGCATGAGCCGATTGAGAAGCCGGGGGAGACCGTTCCTTCGGTGAAGTTATAGCACAGGGAATAATCCCCGCGTGCGCAGGCGGGGCAGACAGGGTCTATCCCCCGCTGTGCGCAGGAGAGCAATGGATCCACAAGAACGCGGGAGCCCAAAGGCGTCTTGTCGGCCAGCCTCTCTGCGGCGATATCTCCCATCTCCACTACGTATCCGCAATTCTCGTGGCCTATTGTGAACGGGAACGATGCAAATGGCGAAGTGGCCGGCGAGTCGTGGAGCTGAATGAGGTTCTTGTCGCTCCCGCAGAACCCGGCGTACTTAGTCTTCACCCTCACCCATTCCTGATTGGGCAGGGAAGGGGGAGAGACGTTTCTAAACACGATGTTCGAGAGCCCATCGTAGTAAGCCCTTTTCGACAGGGGCCCGAATATTGTGGAGTAGGCATACCTAGGAACTGAGCCTTCAAACTGAATTGCTTTCATTTTATGAGCCCCATATCTTTCCCGTGCTTTTCGAGAAGGCCGAGGGCGAAGTCTATGTCTTCATCGGTATGGGCGGCGGTGACGTTTGCCCTCAGCCGGCAGGTGTTCACGGGCACCGCCGGATGGAGTATGGGAGATACGAACATGCCGTCCCTGTGAAGTCTCGCCGTAAGCTCTAAGGTCGGTTCTTCCTGTCCGATTATTATAGGTATGACGCAAGACTTGGTGTTAAGGGTGTCATATCCCAAAGCATTGAGGCCGCCGACGAATCGGTCGATGTTTCGGCGGACTGCGGCCAGAAGCTGTGGCTCCTCGTCAATCACTTCCAGCGCCGCTGTGATTGCTGCGGCTGACGCCGGCGGTATTGCTGCGCTGAAGACGAACCCACGGGCGTTGTGGCGGAGGAACTCAATGAGGTCGTGCTTGCCTGCAACGAAGCCGCCTGCGGCCGGCAGGGTCTTCGAGAGAGCTCCGCTCAACATCGCCACGTCGTGGGGGTCCATGTGGAAATACTCGAGGATGCCGTGGCCGGTTTCGCCTAGAACGCCCAATGAATGGGCCTCATCGACCATGAGCCATGCGCCGTACTGCCGACAGATCTCGACGAGCTCGGGAAGTGGGCAGACGTCTCCATCCATGCTGTAGACTGCATCCACTATCACGAGTTTGCCGTCATACTTGTCCTTTCCGGCCTCAAGAAGTCGCTTCAGGTCATCCATGTCGTTGTGCTTGAAACGTTGGAATGTGGCGTTGCACAGTAGACAGCCATCGATGATGCTAGCGTGGCTCAGCTTGTCTGTAATGACCACGTCGTTTCTTCCCAGCAGAGTCTGTATCGTGCTGAGGTTTGCGACATATCCAGAGCTGTAGGCTATTGCATCCTCTTGACCTAAAAACTCGGCCAGTTTTGCTTCGCACTTCACGTGTTCGGTGGTGGTTCCGGCTAGAATTCTGACGCCATGTGTTCCTGTCCCGAAATGGTCCATGGCTTCCATTGCCCGCTCTTGCACCTTGGGGTGTTTCAGAAGGCCCAGGTAGCTGTAGGATGAGAACATCACCATTCGCCTTCCGCCTATGTGCACGTGCGCGCCGTCCAATTCGTCTACTTGTTGAAGATAGTAATACCTATCACTCATTTTCAGATTGTTGTAGGTTTCGATGAAGGTGTCTATGCGGTCTTGAAATACGCTCACGCTTAACCCTCCCTGCCTGTGTTCACAAAAATGTGCACACACACATATTACTACCCCGGATGTGTGGTGTCAACGCAGGATGGACTCGGGTTGGCTGAGATTGTTACAGTTAAAATGGGTGCATTGACGCTGACTGTGTGAGGTTGGCAGGACTACATGAGGTTCCCCGGGGCGAGGGGGCGCGCTATCATGGCTATTGCAATCAGTGTGGCCACTATGAATAACCAGCAGAACAGGGTTCGCGTTTCAGTTCTTGGATCGTTGGGAAGCCCGAACGCGCAGGCGGCTACGAATCCTCCGAATAATCCTCCGATATGGGCGTAGTTGTCGATGAGGGGGTTTGTGAAGCCTATGATCAGGTTGAGGAGGACTACAAGGATGAACCTTGATCCTGCTATAACAGCAAAGTGTTTGGGGTACCTCACCCCAAAATAGAAGAGGCATCCGGCAAGCCCGAATATGGCGCCTGAGGCCCCTACACCCAACACCATTGGGTCTGAAAGGTATGTGCTGATGATCGATCCCCATATGCCCGAGAGAAAGTAGATGATTGTGAATCGTCTCGTCCCCAAGAGTCGTTCTGTTACGTTCCCTAGGTTGTAGAGGGAATACGAGTTCGCGGCGAGGTGAAGCAATCCGGAATGAAGAAAGACGGAAGTCGCCAGTCGCCAGGCTTCGCCCGCGCGGATCGCCGGCGCGAATTTGGCGCCCCATTTCAGGAGCACGAACGGGTTTTGTGATCCTCCGGCTGCTTCGAGCACGCCAAACATTATCGCGTTTATCACGAGAAGCGTGTAGGTGGCTGGCGCGGTTCGCTGGACTGACAGCGGCCGTTCCGGGTAGCTCATTCGTATCCCTCCCAACGGACCCTAATGCAAATAGTATACGATATGCGCCATGTGCATCAAGATACCGCATGCGAACGTTCGGCGCATTTCCGGCAATCTGTCCGTAATATGGTTGTCTCCGGCATCGGGAAGGAGCAACAAAACTGCCGTTAACCGGAGTGGGTGGCCCGCTCAAGCGATAAATAGGGCGAATTTATGCTGATATAGATAAAAAATCGTACTTCTTTCGAACTTTTTTGCTCCAATTGCATCTATAGTAGTAGAGCCGGGGCAATGCCCAGACGAATTCCATATAGCTGAGCCACCCAGAATTGTATTTACGCTTTGAAAGAAGTA
>Ga0208824_1002819_pt1 | contig 12718 bp, 9 predicted proteins | sample AD_JPNTR3_MetaG_FD_184447 | JGI IMG/M metagenome (GOLD analysis project Ga0208824, IMG submission 184447) | Active sludge microbial communities of municipal wastewater-treating anaerobic digesters from Japan - AD_JPNTR3_MetaG (SPAdes) (version 2) | ecosystem: Engineered > Bioreactor > Anaerobic >...
AAAAGCGGGACCAATTTTGGACAGGGATCTCTGGGAGTTTCAGGATCGCTGGCAGGAAATTGAGCGCTTGACCCCTGGTCAGAATGCGGCCAAAGCGGCTCTGGATATGGCCATTCTGGATTGGGTGGGCAAAAGTCTGAAGATTCCGCTCTATAAGTTTTTTGGCATTAACAAAAATAAAACGATTCCAACGACTTTTTCCATCAGCCTAGCGGAAGTTCCGGTTATGCAAAAAACTGCCCTGGAGGCAAAAAATTTTCAGGTGCTCAAAATAAAACTTGGTTCTAAGGACGATAAAAAGATTATCGAGGGCTTGAGAGAAGTAACTGATCGGCCGCTACGGGTAGATGTCAATGAAGGCTGGAAAGATAAGGAACAGGCGCTCGACATGATTAACTGGCTGGCCGATAAAGGGGTAGAATTCGTTGAGCAGCCCCTGCCGGCTGCCAATCTTGACGATTATCGCTGGCTCAAGGAACGGGTCCGAATCCCGATCATGGCTGATGAAAGTGTCCACAAGATTCAGGATGTGCCGGCTCTGGCCTCAGGTTTCCACGGCATAAATATTAAACTGATGAAATGTGGAGGCCTGCAGGAAGCCCTGAGGCTGGTGGCGGTGGCCAGGTCCCTTAATCTTAAATTGATGCTGGGCTGCATGATTGAGAGCTCGCTGGCCATTTCAGCGGCAGCTACCATCTGTCCTCTTTTTGACTATGCTGACCTGGACGGGAATTTGCTGATCAACAACGATCCTTTTAGTGGATTAAAACTGGATGGCGACCGCTGGCTGCTGTCTGATCAGCCTGGCCTGGGTGTTAAGCCTAACATCCCTGAGTGGTAAGTTTATCGTTAGACTGAACAGGATTTGGAAGTCCTTTAGCTACTTTTATTTTTCTGAAACAATCCGGCCATATTCGCTCGATCTCTCCAGACGATCGAAGTAGCTGAAAGCTGCCTGCCCTATTTTTTTGATAGTAGCATTGCCCTCTGCTTCCGACTTAAGATAAGTGGTCATAACACAAATAATATAGGGGTGCTTGTTCAGGAAAACCAGGCCAGAATCACAGCGCACAGCTTCTAGTTCACCCGGCTTATCAGCCACTACCACCCCCTCTGATACGGCTTGCTGCAGCGGGCTGTCCTTGGGAAGGGCTAGAATATTAAAGAATTCCTGCCTGGAGGCGGGAGATAGAATCTGCCCTTTGTAGATTTTTTCCAGGAGGGTCATCATTTCAAATGGCGTCGATATATTTTCCCGGCCTTCTTCGGCCGCCTTGATATCCATCATTTTGCGCTCGAGTCGCGTCTGATTGAGGCCCAGCGACTTCAGCCGGTTGTTGATGTTTTTCATTCCGACCCGGTCTATAAGCAGGTTGGTCGCCGTGTTGTCGGATAAGACCACCATCAGCACAGCCAGATCCCTGATGGACATCTTTAGAGACGGATAACCGAGGTAAGCCAGAATCAGGCCCCCTCCAACCTTGGCTTCTGGTGTTAGATTAATGAACTCATCGAGCTTTAACTGGCCTTCTTCTGCCTGCCTTAAAACCTCGAGAAGAACAGCTATTTTGATTGAACTGGCCTGTGGAAAAATTTCATTTTCATTGATGACGATGGTTCGGCCGGTAGCCAGATCCTTGATAGCCACCCCCAACAGACCATCCAGTTGATCGTTAATGACCTTTATGTCGTTAATCAGCCTCTTTTCCAGCAGATTGGCTTTGTTGTCGGCTTCCAGCTGACCGGACGAGAGACCAATCATAAGCATAGCTATTAAAAAATAGGTCGCCTTACGGCTTTTAAAAAAAGCTGTCATCTTAGCCTCCCTTCTTATTGCTGACTGACCGATTCGATCAATTGAAGCGAATGGTTAGCTTCTGGCCGACACTCAGTAGATCGCTCTCCAGATTATTATCCTTCTTAATTTTATCGACGCTCAGCCCGTAACTGCGAGCTATCTCATAAAGTGTATCGCCGGGTTTGACCACGTAATCGATATTCTGTCCGGCGGCTGGTTTGCTGGCCGGGCCAGACACCCGAGTTGATCCGCTTGTTTCCTGGTCAGTCTCCTCCGCTGAAGCCAGGTTCTGTCCCTGTCCCGGTATTCTCAGGCGCTGACCGGGATAAATCAGGCTGGAACTTTTGAGTTTATTTAAGTTGACGATGGCCGCAACCGAAGTATGATAGCGACGGGCAATCTGACCGAGTGTTTCCCCCTTTTTTACTGTGTGCCAGCCATAGACCACATCCGGTGGAATCCAGTTGGGCAGCTCATTCAGACAGGCCAGAGTTTGTTCCCCGTAGCCAGCCGGTACTCGCAGTTCATAGGGATAATTGGGAGTAGAATCATACCTTAACTCAGGATTAAGCTGACTCAAAAGGTCGGCTGATATGCCCAGTTTCGAAGCCAGAACGGAAAGCTTAACCGGCTTGGTCAGGCCAACTGTTTCATAAGACAGGGGTGAATCAACCTCGGGCAGGTTAAAACCATATTTTTCCGGGTTATCAACAATGAGCAAGGTGGCAATAAACCTGGGTACATAGCGAGCCGTCTCGTAGGGCAGGCTGGAAAACAAATCCCAGAAATTATCCAGATAATCGATTTTCTGATTCCGAATTACACTCTGTACTCTGATTTCTCCACAATTATAAGAAGCAATAGCTGTGGTCCAGTCACCGAAGAAATCATGTAGCTCACTGAGATACTTGATGGCGGCCCTGGTTGCTTTGACTGGATCCATCCTCTCGTCAATGTACTTGTCTCTTTTGAGACCGTATCTATAGCCAGTGGAGGCGATAAACTGCCACAGACCAAGAGCTCTGGCCCGTGACAGAGCTCTTGGTTTAAAGCCGCTCTCAATGAGAGGCAGCCAGGAAAGCTCTTCCGGTAACCCTGCTTTTTTCAGCTCTTCGACAATCATCGGCCGGAACAGACCGGATCTTCGGTAAGCCTCTTCGAAAAATTTCCTCTCGACTGTTTGAAATGATTTAACTTCAGCCAGTACCCAGTTATTTTCTACGACAGGAATAGTTTTGTGGTTACTGCCAGGAGGTGTCAACCGAAAGGCATAAACCTGCTGGATTTTCTGGACAAGTAAGATCCTCAGATCGTTTTTTTCCTGATCAAGCGCCGAACCAGCAGAAGCTTCGATTTTTAGCAGAGCCGCATAGGCCTTATCCAGACAGGACAGGGCCTGGTCCAACTCGCCTTTTTCCAGGGCAGCCTGGGCTTCCTGATAAAGGGCATAGACTTCATCGGTGGGTGAGCTGGATTCCTGAGATTCTCCTTCAACTGCCAGCGTTTCGGACTGCAGTTCAGAGACAGTGGTACCGGCCTCGGCCGTAGCTAAATTCTGGTTTTTCCTGCCTTCTGGTTGTTTAACCGGCTCTTTCCCCGCTGTTGTCTTAGCGGTGGCTGTTGGCACCTGCCTGGCTGGAGCTTGACTCCGGTTAGAAGAACAACCGGCAGCCAGCAAAATTATTATAACTGCCGAAAAAAATCTTAAAAATGATTTGCGGTTAGCCATCTCCAACACTCTCTTTTAAAATAATAATTAATTTATAACATCAAAATTGTCCTTAAATCAACACTGACCTCAACACCGAGCTGACCCGTCACCGGGCAGCTGCTGACGCTGATGCCATCTCCAGGCTGTTTCTATAATTGTTTTAAGATCAGAATACTCCCTTTGCCAGCCAAGAGATTGTTCTGCTTTTTCACTGGCCGCCAGCAGAACAGGCACATCCCCCTGGCGCCTCGAACCGAACTTAATAGGTCTGGTTAGACCGGTCACCTTTTCAGCTTCTTTAATGACTTCGAGGACAGAATAACCACGGTTTGTACCGAGATTAAATATCTGGCTGGCGTTCTGGTCAACCAACCTGTCCAGAGCCAGGACGTGAGCTCTGGCCAGATCGGTCACGTGGATATAATCTCTAATAGCCGTCCCGTCAGGCGTAGGGAAATCCTGGCCATAAACGATAAAATCATCCTTTTTCCCCAGAAAGTAGAGAAGCAAACTGGGAATTAAATGCGTTTCTGGCCAATGGCATTCTCCCAGCAGGCCTTCTGGATCAGCTCCAGCCGCATTAAAATAGCGTAGAGAAGTGTATTTTAAACCATAAGCGCGATCATAATCCTGAAGCATCCTCTCCACCATAAACTTGGTGGCTCCGTAAGGATTGATGGGATTAAGAGGGTGGTCTTCGGGGATAGGTGTTTTTAGAGGCACACCATAGACAGCCGCGCTGGAGGAAAAAATGAAATATCTGACCTTAAACTCGAGCAGGCAATCGAGCAGATTAAGCGTGGTCCTCAGGTTGTGGTTATAATACTTAGCCGGCTGGGCATAAGATTCTGCTACCTGAATCAAAGAGGCGAAATGCATCACAGCTTCAGGCTGGTAGGCTTTAAAAACCTGCCTGATATCTTCGAGCGAGCGCAGGTCACCTCTAATCACCTGACCTCCGATGATCAGTTCTTCCCGGCCAGAACTGAAATTGTCAAAAATAACCACTTCATCTTTCCTGTTGAGTAACTCTTTAACAGTATGAGAACCAATATAACCGGCACCACCGCTTACCAGGATTCTCATGCTTTCTTCTCCTCGATTAATTTTCTGGCCAGCTTAAGACCTTCCGCCCTGGTCTCGAAACGGTTATCCAGCTGATAACGATAGAGCTTCTTTAGCAACTGTCCCATGGCCGGGCCAGGAGCGACTCCCAGCTTAATCAGATCACGGCCCATAATCAAAGGTTTAATTGTTTCTTTATTGACCTTTAGCTCCCTGAACTTTTTAAATAGCCAGACAGCCTGTCGGTCCAGTCCGCTAACCGGCCTTTTCTTCCGACCGGCCCGGTCGGCAGCGTCAAGATAGATTAAAAGATCAATTTCACCCTCGACAGCAGCAGCCAACCGATTAAAAGCTTTTTTGGTGACGCTGGCTCGGTTCAGCCATAACTCGGAGGCCCGATGATGGTGACGGATAATCATCGGAACGACAGAGCGGAGATCAAAACCATTCCAGGAAAAGATTTTCTGACGTGAAAAAAACTTTCTGGCGATTTTTTCACTCAGGATATCATGACCATTGTTGGTAATGACCAGTCTATCTTTCTTGTATTCCCAATCAGCTGTGGCCGGCTTACCGGCATCATGATAAAGAGCAGCCAGCAACAGGGCCAGCTCTCTGGTTATTTCCAGGCCCTCGAGTCGGCTGATGATTTTAGCCTGATCAACTGACAGCAACAGGTGAGCCCAGACCGTGTGGTGACCGGCTTCATCTTTTTCCGGGTGAAAATATGAATCCTGGATGGACAGGCTGCAGCGATAAAGCTCAGGGAAAAGTTGTTTGAGGACGGTTAGCTTGAGCATTTCCTGCAAACCGCGGCCCGGCCTCGGTGATTGAAGGAGTATTTTGAACAGCTCTTCATTAACCCGCTCGACACTCAGCCCGCTTAAATCAATCTCTTTGGCGGCCAGATAGATCTCGCGGTCAATATCGAACTCGAGAACGGAAGCGAATCTGGCTGCTCTCAGCACCCGCAGTGGATCATCAGGGAAGGAACCGGGATTGGTCAAGCGTATAATTTTCTGCTCAAGGTCAGCCTGACCATTAAAAGGATCAATAATTTTCCCATCCGCCAGTCGCAGGGCCAAACTGTTACAGCGAAAGTCTCGACGTTCCAGATCTTTTTCGAGTGGTAGAAATGGATCTGCCTCAATGACGAAATCCTTATGACCGCGGCCTGTTTCCTGACCAGCTGTCAGCGCCCGGTCCTTTCTGGGAAGAGCTACATCGTAAGTGCGGCCATCAATGGTAAACTTGATGACTCCAAAACTACGACCGACCAGGTCAACGCGACCATAGGGTTTGAGCCTGTCAATTATTTCTTCCAGAGGATGGCCCTGGATGAGCAGATCAACTTCCTGCGGAGAACGTCCCAGCAGCAAGTCACGCACAAAACCGCCGACTGCATAGACGTCCGGGCCAAAAAGACGAACAAATAGTTCTCGGTGCTCAAAGTCAGCCGGAAGAAACTTTTTCATCAAACCTATTTTACTGATTTTTGGGGTGACTTGAAGACCCGCAGGCCGATATAATCTGAAGGAGGAGTTGTATAATCGCCTTCTCTGGCAGCCTGAGCACGATGAACAGCACTCAATCCGATGACCCGGCCGTTGCCTTTATCATCAATGGCCCATTCGGCCACACTTCCGGTCAACCCGTAAATCAGGCTCTCCCCGGCCGGCAGGAACCGGTCAACGGGAAGGAGCAACGAAGCTGGCCTCTTCAGATTGGAAATAGCAGTTTGAAGGGCCCGGGCGTCATCAAAATTAACCGGATAACCTGCCCAGTAATCCAGAATGTTATCCTGATTGTCCTTAGCTTCAGCCATCAGCTTCTGAGCTTCAGCGACTGACGGCAGCCGATAATTGTCTCCGGTTAACTGGCTAAGCCAGCTAACATACTGCCTGGCTTCCTCCAGGGAGATGCCACTTACCGGATAATTTTCAGTTCCTGGCTGAAATTTATAGTTGGGGCGAAAAGCCTGCCACTGAGCTCTGGTCACTTCAAATCGGCCCACCTGTAAATCCTCCCAGGCGACTGTTTCTGGAATCAGCTGCCCTTTTATTTTAAGCCCGTAGCTCCAGCCAGAACGGGCATAGGATTGAGCCTTGAGATAGAGGTCAAGAGGTGAAAGTTCTTTCAGTGCTTCATTTTTGGGTAAGAGGCTTTTAAAGAAATGCCGGTCAAACCAGGCCAGTTCCTCTTCCATTTTTCGCCGCTGATGAGAAAGTTTCCTCAGACCATGAGGTTCGCCGGGGAAAATAATGAATCTGACCGGCGCCTGGCCCAGTTGCTGGAGAACCCGATAATGCTCCATTCCCTGGCCAAAGGGCACATTGGTATCCTCTGTTCCATGGAAAATAATAGTTGGGACCTTCATATCTTTGAAATGAAAAAGGGGCGACAATTGCTGATAATAATCAGGTCTTTCCCAGGGTGCACCCAGAAAATAATAATTATCGAAACTGACTCCGAAGGCGCAGGTTCCATAGTCGCTGATCCAGTCAACATCGGCTGCTCCGATTCCGCCGACTTTAAAACGATTTGTCCAGACAAGAAGAGCAATACTCAGAATCCCGCCGTTTGACCAGCCCATGGTACCCAGTCGCTCCGGGTCAACCATTCCCCTGGAGATTAGATAGTCAACCCCTTTGACCATATCTTCCAGAGGGTAATCATAATAGTGACCTCTGATTGACTCGACGAATTTCTGGCCGTAGCCGTTTGAGCCATGGTAGTTAGGTTTGAGAACGAAGCAGCCCTTCTGAGTCAGAAGATTAGGATAATAGGCATAAGATTCCTCAAACTCATCCATATCAATACCGGTTGGCCCGCCGTGAATATTCAAAAACAGAGGATATTTTTTGCCTGGCTGATAATCATGAGGATAATAAAGAAGACCTTCTATCTCTTCATCCAGAGCGCCCTTCCATTTTATAACTTCGGTCCTGGCTATTTTTTTATTTTTAAAATGGAGATTGAGCTCGATGAGTGGCCTATCCACCACCAGCTTATTCTTTTCCAGATGGCCAAAATACCATTCCCCTGGTCTGGAGGCGGTGGTATGGTTGTAAACTACCCAATCGCCGTTCTCCTGGCCAGTTAAGCTATAAATATGTGGACAATGCTCGCCTTCAATCTCTTCAAAACTGAACTCTTCAGCCTGCCGGTAATATCTCCTCCATTTAGGTCTGGCTCCAGCCGCCAATGGAGCAACAAATCCATCATTCTTAACGAGTATATAAGGTTCCATCAATCCTGCTTCCCAGCTGAGGTTGATTTCCCGATAGCCATTGGCTTTGAGGTCATAATAATAGAGGAAATCAGCTCCAGCCGTCTCATTGACCGGATCGCTGGTCTTCATCACTGAAAAATAAAACCCCTGGCTGTTTTTATCCCAGAAAATTCCATCGGGCTTGAAGAAATTTTCTGGAAAGATTTCCCGGCTGGTTTTGTCTTCGAGTTTGATCAGGAAAAATTTCGGTTTTATCTTCCTGTCATTTTCATAGCTCAGGCTCTGATTGTTACGGGTGATGACCAGTTTTCTGTCAGGCGATAGATAAAAATTGGTGATCTGGTCACGGTTTTCAGTTAAACGGTGCCATTTTTTTTCTTTAAGGCAATAGATAAAAAGCCGCTGTGGAATCAGATGTTCCTGATCTTCAAAAATGATTGAATCATCTTTCTTTTCTTTTTCTTTAATTTCTTTCAGGGTTCTGCCTTCGCGGGCCAGAATCAGGAGATGATGGTCGTCGAGCCAGGCAAAATTGATCAGCCCAAACTCCAGGTCCGTAACTTTCACTGGTTCTCCACCGCCGACATCCAACAGCCATAATTGCTGACCGGTAGCTGTCCGGTTAGATTCATCCTCGTTGTCTTCTGGACGGCCGGAAAGAAAGGCCAGTTGCTGCCCGGAGGGGGAGAAGCGTGGCCGGCTTTCAGAATTATGCCCCCTGGTCAGCTGAATAGTCTGGCTCTCAGCGGCTCGCCCGGTCAAACTTAAAAAAAGATGTGAAACGCGGCTATCTTTCTCTTGATCAGGCATGTTTTTTACCCAGGCTACCATCTGGCCGTCGGGCGAAAGATTGAAATCAGTCGCCCTTTCCTGATTAATAACATCGTCGATTGTCCAGAGAGCAGGGGTGGACTTTTTTTCCTGAGACTGTAAAAAACAGGTCAGAACAAAAATGAAGGCAAAAGCCAGTAAGATATAAGCCCGCTGGCGATTTATTTTCATGGAACCTCCTCGGTGGTTAATTTCTTTTTATGAGTATATCTGATCAGCCGAAAATATCCAGAGGAATTTTCTACCGACTTGTAAAGAAGCAACTTTTAGGGTATTTTTATTTCTTTGTTTTTAATTTTTTTAGCCAGGACTATGAACAATAAGAGAACGAAATCGCGGTGGCTGATCTCGATGGCCGTTTTATACCTGCTGGTTATGTTGGTCAAATTACCGGTTTCTGCTGCCGCCAGAAACCTGACCATCAGCCTTCAGGACAAAAAAATATCCGAGCTCAAGCCTGAAGGCTTGACTCTGTCATTTTATTCGGCGATCAAAAATAATTCTGATCGAAACTATGTCCTGGCTTCCTACTCCTACCGGGTGCTCGTCAACAGCCAGAACTTTTTTGAACAGCAGGTTTCTCCCGAGGAGCAGGTTACCATTCCGGCCAGGCAGGTGGTCAGCCTCCACTTCCCGGTTAAAATTAGCTATCAATATCTGACGGCTGTGCTGCCTGAAGGACGAAAACAGGCCAGCTGTTTGGTCACAGGCGACATGTACTTTCGAAGCGAAAAAAATAAGATGGACAAAGTCCCCTTTACCTTTTCTATGGACTTTCCTATCTTCGAATTTCCTGAAATTACTTTCCTGCCACTGGCCGTTAAAGATTTGACTCTGGGTGGAGCCGAATTCACCTTCAGTTTCCAGCTAAAAAATCCTAATCCCTATGATTTATTGATCAAAGACCTCCGGGTGAAATTGCATCTGGGCGATCGCCCCATTTATGAGGGATCACTCCAGGGCGACAAAGCACTGGAGCCAGGTGGAATTAGAACCTTTAAACTCCCGTTGATGCTTGATTTTTTTGAAATGGGGCGGGAACTCAGGGATAACCTGGAGAGAGAATTGGTCCCATTTGTTTTAAAGGCTGAGGTTGGGGCCGATTCTGCCTGGGGCTGGCTGGCTTTCAATCTGGAAAAGTCTGATACAGTCAAAAAAGAAAAGGTCCGCTAAATCTTACCGGTTGTGACCAATGGTAAGTGCTATCATCGTTACCTATAATCGTTCTGAGTTTCTATCTGAGGCTATTGATTCTGTTCTCGCTCAGACATATTTCAAGAAGAATCCAGCAGAGTGGGAGCTACTGATCATAGACGATGGTTCAACTGACGAGACCGGACTTCTGGTCAGTCACTATCTCCGGACTGTGCCTAATATTCGTTACTATTCTGAACCGCACCGGGGGGTGAGTGCGGCCCGCAACCGCGGCCTGGCCGAAGCCCGGGGAGATTTTATTGCTTTTCTTGATTCAGATGATCTGTGGTTGCCTTCCAAGATAGAAGTTCAGATGAGCTTTCTCCGGGCCTTTCCTTCTGCTCCTTTTTGCCTGACAGAGGAAATCTGGATAAGACGGGGGAAGCGGGTCAATCAGGCCAGAAAGCATCAAAAGCCTTCAGGTTATATTCTGGAACGAGCCTTATCGCTCTGCCTTCTGAGCCTGTCGTCTGCTCTCTTCCGCCGGCAGCTGCTGGCAGAGGTCGGCTGGTTTGATGAGACTTTTCCGGTCTGTGAGGATTATGATCTGGGTTTGAGAATTGCCCTGCGTTATCCTTATTATTATCTGTCATCACCTCTTATCATTAAAAGGGGAGGGCACGCTGATCAGCTTTCCAGAAAATACTGGGGAAACGACCGCTGGCGGGTGGCAGCCATGCTCAAAGCCCTGTCCTCTGGTCCTGATGAGCCGGCCGCTTCTCTGATCAGGGAAGAAATTAAAAGGAAAGCTGCTATTCTGGCTAAAGGCTTCAGAAAAAGAGGCGAACTCAATCAGGCCGAATATTATGAGAAAATAATCAGTTCGGTCTCCGCTTGATTTTTTAACCAGTTAAAAAAATCTGCCGGGCCCCGGTTTTTATTCCAGAACCCGGCAGCTAGATGGATAGTGGAAATGGAGAACTTAATTATTAAAACCAGTAATTTATGCCGGCGACCAGAGCATAACCGCTCAGGTCAAAATTTTCAAAACCCTCAAAAGCATCGCGAAATCCTGGCTTCAGAAATTGATAGCGGAGATTGAGATCCAGCGTAACCTGTCTGCCCAGGGGAATCATTACGCCGGCAAAGACACTGGAACCAATTGAGACACGTTTTGATTCACTGGCATAGGTGTAATAAACCGGATAAATAGTTATCTCACCCAGCTGTTCATCTTCCAGGTAATAGGGATCAGAAAAGTCGATCATATCACCGCTGAGCTTGACCGACCAGAAATAAATCCCCAACCCCCCGCCAAAATAGGGAACAAATCGGACCTGGCGGCCGAGAGGAGTGACTTTCAAAGATACTTGCAGAGGCGTTTGCGACACACTGAAAGAATGGAGAATCATATCGCCATAAGGATAATATTGCACCGGCAGGGCAAAATCCATATCTTGTATCTTATACATCGACCAATCCCGGTAAAAGCCAGCTTTATCCCGACTGTAAAAATCCACTGAGAAGACCAGGCTGAACTGACGATTCAGAAAAAGCTCATAAGCCAGGCCTAACATGCCTGTTTGATAATCTGACTTCTTCAGCGTCATGTTGTCAAATTCAATCTTCCACAGGCTGTCTTCTCCGCCGCTTGTTCTGGGAACGAAATAGCCATATCGGAAAGTAAAGATATCAGCCGAAGCTGCAACTGGAAGGAGCATCAAGGTGATTAAAACGATGACCACTTTCTTTTTCATTTTTACCTCCTCACCTGGCTATTATAGCAAATTTTGTGCCAGGCCAGATACCTATTACTCACTGACTGATTGTTCTGTTTTGGCGACAGCTGTCCCTTTTTCAGGCTTGTCAGTTGATTAAAGTTGGATTATTTTAAAAAACAGAGACTATGGTCGGCCCTTCCCGGCCGGAGTGAGGCAATTAGCGTGGCCAGAATATTTCGACTTGTTGATTCGAGGCTAAAAGATGAAGAAGAAAAGCTTTTAGCCACAATTCTAAGCCAGGGGGAGCTCCTCATTTTCCCTACTGAAACTTTTTATGGGCTGGGTGGATTGGCTATCTTTCCACCTGTTTATCAAAAAATTTTTGACCTCAAAGGCCGTCAAGCCGACAGGCTGTTGCCTTTCTGCGCCTCAGATCTTGATATGGTTCTTCAATTCATAGATGATCCCTCTGACCTGTTTTTTCGGCTGGCCAGAGCTTTCTGGCCCGGACCTCTGACCCTTGTCCTGCGAGCCAGAGCAGGAACTCTGCCCGGCGCCCAAAAGACACTGGCCGTTCGCGTTCCCTCACCGGCCTGGCTGAGGCAGCTTATTAAAAGAGCCGGTTCTCTTTTGATTTCGACCAGTGCTAACCTTAGCGGTCAGCCGCCACTTTCAGCCTTTGATGATGTTTACCGGTTTTTTGCTGACCGGGTTGAGTTTTTTATTGACGGTGGGGAAACGCCGGGAGACCGGCCTTCGACTATTGTGGATTTAACCGGTTCAGAACCTATTTGCCTCAGAGAGGGAAAAATCCCGCTTTCTGAGCTGGCGCCCATTCTTTCTCTTAGTTAACCTGAGGTAAACCCTGTCTTATTTGACTTTTGTCCCGGGTGGAATTTCCCGGTCAAAAAACGGAATGATGGCCCGGCCATCGACCTCAGCCGCCAGCAGCATCCCCTGGGATTCAATTCCTCTGATGACGGCCGGCTGTAGATTGGCAATAACAATAAATTCTTTGTTCAACAAATCTTCTGGTGAATAGGTTTCTGCCACTCCAGCGATGATCTGCCTCTGTTCAGTTCCAAGGTCAATCTGCAGCTTTAGGAGCTTTTTAGTCCCTTCCACTCTTTCGGCAGCTACGACTCTGGCTACCCTCAAATCCATCTTTTTAAATTCGTCATAGGTTATATAGTCCATCTTTTTCTCCTTGGATTCTTTCTCTCCGC
>Ga0208824_1002820_pt1 | contig 12714 bp, 12 predicted proteins | sample AD_JPNTR3_MetaG_FD_184447 | JGI IMG/M metagenome (GOLD analysis project Ga0208824, IMG submission 184447) | Active sludge microbial communities of municipal wastewater-treating anaerobic digesters from Japan - AD_JPNTR3_MetaG (SPAdes) (version 2) | ecosystem: Engineered > Bioreactor > Anaerobic...
TGGGGCACGAATGCTTTGCCGAGCAATTCATCGACGGCAGGGAGTTCAACCTCTCGGTCCTGGCGGGGGCCCAAGGCCGTCATGTGCTGCCTCCTGCCGAGATCAGGTTCGACCTCCCGCCCGGCAGGAAAAAGATCGTGGACTACCGGGCCAAGTGGGACGAGGAATCGATCGAATACCAGGCAACGAAGCGCAGCTTCGATTTCGAGCCATCCGATGCGCCGCTCCTTGAGTGTTTGAAGTCACTGGCGCTTCAGTGCTGGCGGCTCTTCGAGCTCAAGGGATATGCGCGTGTGGATTTCCGGGTCGACGGCAAAGGAAACCCCTTTGTGCTGGAGATCAACGCAAACCCGTGCATCTCGCCCGACAGCGGGTTTGTTGCGGCGGCCGAGCGGGCCGGCATCCCGTTCCGCGAGCTCGTGGAGCGGATCGTGGCCGACGCGGCGGGAGGCTGCTGACCCTATGGCCGCGAGACCTTCCATGGATGCAGGGAAAGGGCTTGTGTTCCGGCGCGAGGTCGAACCCCGGGATGTCGAGCTCGTCAGGTCCATGGCCGAATCGACCGGGTTCTTTTCCGCCGAAGAGGTGCTCATCGCCGAAGAGCTGGTCAGAGAGCGGCTCGATAAAGGCCCGGAGAGCGGTTATCACTTCATCTTTGCGCAGGAGTGCCCGGGAGCGGGGCCGAATGGCCCCATGCGTACCGGCTGCACCGGGAGCACCGTTCAGGGCATGTGCACCGGACGTACCGTTCAGACCGGGGGCAGCGGACGTGCCGGAGAAATCGTCGGATACACCTGCTATGGGCCGGTCCCGGGAACACAGAGCAGCTTCGACCTCTACTGGATCGTGGTGAGGCAGGACCGCCGGGGCGGCGGCATCGGCCGGGCCCTGCTCGCTCAGACCGAAGAGGCCGTCGCGTCCTTGGGCGGAAGCAGGCTCTACGCAGAGACCTCGTCCCGGGAGCTCTATGATCCCACCCGGAGGTTCTACCGTTCCGCAGGCTTCCGGCAGGAGGCGTTTCTCGAAAACTTCTATGCCCCGGGCGATGGAAAGATCATATTTGTCAAGGAGATCGCCTGACCGCCCCTTAGCGCCCGCCGGGCGCCGGGGCTCCGGCAGGGTCCATGAATTGTTGCCGGTGCCTATCCTTATTTGGCCCTTCTTCTCGATCTTCCGCTGAATAAGCTGCACCGCACGAGATGCGCGCGATCTTTCTGCCATGAAATTGACCATTCATTTCTGCTGATTGCAGCATCCGCTTGACTGGAGACCATTGTTGTGTATAAATAACAGGTTACTCTCAATCCATAGAACAACAAATCAAACAGGAGGTTTGCCGTGGACAAAAACGAGCCTCCATCCGGGGCTGGACAGGCAGGGTGATTTCAGCTCTCCGTGCACGCCGGTTCTCCTTTTTGAAACACTGAGAACGCAGTTTATCCCTCTCTTCAAGTGAGAGATATCAGTATAACAGGCACCACTGTCTTCATCATTTCGCATAGAGGCGAAAAAATCACCGCTGTCCTGCCGGCCGGTGAGGAAAAACCCTGTGATCTCCCGGGCTCGCCGAGTCCCCGGCGGCAGAGGCATGCCTCCGGAAGATGAGGTGATGACAATGGTGATACAGTTGATCCTATTGTTTATTGCAGGCATCGTCGTCGATCTTCTGGTCACCCGCTACACGAAGTCGGTTGCGGAAAGGAAGATCTGGAGCGCCACATTCTTAAGCGGAACGATCACCTTCGCGAACTATATCCTGCTCACGGTGATCCTCAGCGAAGGCTCCATGAACTGCATATTCGACATCATGGCCTATGCGGGCGGGAACACCGTGGGCACCTATGTGGCCCTGATGAAGAGGGGGTTCTGAAAAAAGGCTCCAGACATGAGTCCGGCAGCCCTGCACTCCCTCTACATCGGGATCAGCTCGAGCTTCGAGGTCACGTTGTCTCGGATCCAATGGGCATCCCACCACTCGATGGGATTGACGAACTCGCCACCCACGATCACGCTGAAGTGCAGGTGATCGCCTCCTGCAAAACCCGTGTTCCCGGTGTTGCCGATCACGACGCCGCGCATCACCTGCTGGCCCGCGGAGACGGTCATGCTGCTCAGGTGGGCATAGAGGGTGAAGATGCCCTGGCCGTGGTCGATGATGACCGTGTTGCCGTAGATCCCGAGATCGTCTGCGTAGACCACGATCCCGCTGTTAGCCGCAGGCACGAAGTCGGCCCTGGTCGATGCGAGGTCTATGCCCAGATGAACGCTCGTCCCCATGTCCATACCCTGGTATCGGTAGGTCCTCCGGTCGCCGAACAGGGCCATGGTCGCGGTGTTCGGCATCCTGATGTAGCTGCTGCCGTCCCAGAGCTGTTTTGAATCGGACACGGAACAGATCGAGGAGATCTTGGCATTGTTCTCCTCCCTCAAGGTGGTGTTCAGATGCCGGAAGGTCTCTTCGGGCAGCCTTCCGCCGAGTCTCGAATCGGCCTGCTCGAACTGGGCGGCCTTTCCCTTGACGAACTCAGGCCCCACACTCACCGTATCGTCACGGAACTTGTGGGCTGTCCGAATATAGAAGGGGATAGATACACCCGCCCTGTTCCCTGCCGCGTCTTCCACCGACACGGCCATGAGGGTGGACCTGTTCACGTCACGTGGAACGGCGAAGTAGCAAATATACACGGTTGCGGCTCCCTCGCTCGCTGGATAACCTTGGAAGAACCGCCCGCCGCATTCCACACCGCTTTTCTCGACCTTCTTGTTGACGCTGTACAAGGCGAGACAGGTCCCGCCTGGGTTCACGTTGTGCGCCCTGGTCAGCAGTGACACCCGGGGGACCACAGTATCGATGACAACCGGCAGCTCAAGGGAAGCGGAGTTCTTGAGCGGGGAGAAATCCCGCACCTCGATCTTCAGGACCGCCTGGCCGTCCTTGATCCCCAGCTTTTTGGGCTCGATCTGGAGGTTCACAGTCTTCTCAAAGGTCCCTTTCCCGGGGAAGTCCATGGATGCCACACCGAACTCGCTCTGGTTCTGAACGATGGTGACCTTGAAATCCCGGATGCCGCTCCTTGCGTCCGTGAAGGTTACAGCGACTTCCTTTTTCTGCCCGATGATGGTGAGGTCCGCATCCAAAGCCACCAGGGGCTTCTCCCACTCCAGGAGATAGTAGATGAGACCGGGGATCGCGATGATCAGGATCAGCAGAAGAATGGACACGGCCGACAGACCGGATTTGTTCGTCATGGTATGCTCCTCTTCTACGGGCAAGGTTTTGTTTCATTGCAAGCGCCCGTTCGTGTTCATGCGTACTAGAACGGGCGAGACTTTTCAAGCTCGGATAGCGCCGGGCAACAAAGTGAGAGCAGACAGCAGGAAAGGGATTGACAGACGCTGTTATTTCCGGCAGGCAAAAAAGAAAGAGAATCTTTTTTGTGTTACGACCCATGAGCATACGAATAGCCGTCCTGGACGACGAGCCCGACATTCTCAGCCTGGTGGCGCTGCACCTGAAGAAGGCCTGTTTTCTCGTGGACTGCTATCAGGATTCCCGCGGTCTCCTGGATTCCCTGAGAGGAACCAGGCCCGACCTCATCATCCTCGACCTCATGCTGCCCGATGCCGACGGGCTCGAGCTGTGCAGGGCTCTGAAAAACGATGCGCGCTACCGGCCCATCCCCATCATCATGCTCACCGCAAAGGGACGGGAGACCGACAAGGTAACCGGTCTGGAGCTGGGCGCCGACGATTACGTCACCAAACCCTTTTCTCCCCGGGAGCTCGTGGCCCGAGTCAGGGCGGTCCTGCGCCGTGGCGGGATCGAGCAGGGAAAGGCTCTCGCCGTAGGCGACGCCCTCACGATCGACCCGGAGCGTTTCGAGGTCAAGGCAGGAGGGAAGGCCGTCGTGCTGACCCCGGCCGAGTTCAGGATCCTCCACCTGCTTGCTTCCAGCATAGGCCGCGTCTTCACCAGGGAGCAGATACTGAACCACCTCTGGGGAAACGAGAAGGCGGTGATCGACCGGACCGTGGACGTCCACATCAAGAACCTGCGGGACAAGCTCGGCGATGCCGGGAGGCTCGTCCGCAACGTGCGGGGGATCGGCTACAAGCTGGAAGCATGAGAAGACCCGTCTTTCTCAAACTCTTTATCTCGTACCTCATGCTCATTCTTGTGGTTGCAGGGCTCATCCTGGTGCTCGTGTTCCAATCCCTGAGCTCACATTCGCTCGAGACATCGACCCGGAGCCTTCAGAAGCTGGGGCTTGCGCTGCGACACCAGGTGAGCCCCCTGATCGCTGACGGGCTCCCGGGCGAGCTCCACTCCCTGGTCAGGGGCATCGGGGAAGAGACCCATACACGCATCACCGTGATCGACGGCAGGGGAAGGGTGCTGGCCGACTCGGAGAATACCGCCCAGACCATGGAAAACCACGGCAACAGGCCCGAGGTGCTCACCGCGCTCGCAGGCTCCATGGGCCGGTCCGTGCGCCACAGCACCACCTTGGGCAAGGACATGCTCTATATCGCCCTTCCCCTGGAGCCGGAGGGAGAAACGCAGCCGGTCCTGCGCATGAGCATGCCGCTCGAGGACATCGAAATCCTCCTGCGCTCCATGAGGACAGGCGCCCTGGAGCTCGCGGCGGTTATCGTCGCCCTTTCCCTCCTCATCGCCTTTTTCTTCTCCCATGCCGTCTCCAGTCCCATCCGGGAGCTGGGCAGGGCGTCGAAGCGGATCGCGGGAGGCGACTTCGGCACGCGGGTGAATTTAAGGACCGGTGACGAGATCCAGGAGCTCTCCGAGAGCTTCAACGACATGGCCGAGCGGATCGAGAGGTCCTTCACCGAGATATCCGAGAGCAGAGAAGAGCTCGAAGGCATTCTCTCCTCCATGTCCGAGGGTCTCCTGGTGCTGGATTCACAAGGGAAAATCCAGCTTGCGAACCGGAGCGCCCGCGAGATCGTCGGGGCGGACGGCATGATCAGCAGATGCTCATGGGAGGTCATCAGGTCCTCCCGGCTGAACGAGCTCCTCGAACAGGCGCCGCAGCAGCCGGTATCGGGCGAGATCGAGCTGGGCGAAAAGGTCTACCTGTGCAGCCTCACTCCCGTCCGTTCGGGCAAGACCAGGGTGATGCTGCTGCACGACATCACCGGGATGAAGCGGCTGGAAAAGATCAAGAAAGACCTGGTGGTGAACGTGTCCCACGAGCTGCGCACTCCGCTCACCGCCATCAAGGGCTTTACGGAGACCCTCATGGAGGAGTGCTCAGGGGATCATCAGGAATATCTCCGGATCATCAAGAGACACACCGACCGGCTCATGAACATCATCACGGATCTCCTGGATCTGTCCGAGCTGGAGGTAGAGGAGACCAGGCTCCACGTGGAAGATGTTTGCATCGGAGAGCTCATCGAAAACGTCCTGGACCTCTTCGGCCCGGTCCTCGCCCGGAAGAACCTGACCGCGGTCATCGAGGGGACACAGGCCGGCGTGGTCATCAAGGCCGACCCCTTCAGGCTCGAGCAGCTCTTCACCAATCTCGTCGACAATGCCGTCAAGTATACCGAAAACGGCGGGATCACCGTCTCTCTCGGCAGCTCGCAGAACATCGCGGTCATCAAGATCGCCGACACCGGGGTCGGCATTCCCCGGGAACACCTGGGCAGGATCTTCGAGCGCTTTTACACGGCGGATAAATCCCGGTCGCGCAGGCTGGGCGGAACCGGGCTCGGGCTGTCCATCGTCAAGCACATCGTCACCCTGCACCGGGGAACCATCCACGTCACGAGCAGACCCTTCCAAGGCACCACCTTCACGATCACCCTCCCGCTCACCGACCTCTCACCCGACAACGAAAAAGGTTGATTCTCATCGCCGCTCTCTCTCCCGGCAACGAAAAAAGGTGATTCTCATCGCCGCTCTCTCTCCCGACAGCGAAAGGGGTGATCCTCCGGGCCGGGGCAAGGCTTCCGCTGGGTCCGTCCGGAATCTACGGCCGGTTTCCCCTGCCGGGCGGACTTGAGAAAAAACTCACAGAATCTTAATCGTTTTTTAACAAACCCTGTTTATGAAAAGGCCAAACCCGACCAGGGAGGAGTATCATGCAGGTCCGGAACGCGGGGTGTTTCACACGAATCTTTTCATGCTTGCTTTTTCTGCTCGTCCTCGTGCCCGTCGTTTCGTGCTCCGACCCTGAAGCGAGAAACACCCTGACGATCAAGGGATCGACCACAGTCCTGCCGGTGGTGCAGATCGGGGCCGAAGTCTTCATGGACAGGAACCCGTGGGCGGTCATCTCGGTGCAGGGCGGAGGATCGGGAGTCGGCATCGCGTCGCTCATCGACCGTACCACCCGGATCGCCACCTCGTCACGGGAGATCAAGGCGGAGGAGATCGAGCGGGCCAGGGCCGCAGGTGTTCATCCATATGAGACCATTGTGGCCATGGACGGCATCGCCGTGACCGTGAATCCCTCGAACCCCACAGACAATCTCACTACGGAGCAGATCAGGGATATCTATACGGGAAAGGTGTCGAACTGGCGGGAGCTTGGCGGGCCCGACCGGGAGATCGTTGTGATATCGCGCGATTCATCCAGCGGAACCTTCGAGGCGTTTGAAAAGCTGGCCCTGGACGGCCTCAGGGTCCGTCCCGATGCCCTGGTGACCGCGTCGAACCAGGTGGTGAACACCACAGTCGCCCAGGCGCCGGGCGCCATCGGGTACTTGGGCTATGGGTACCTTTCCGACAGGGTGAAGGCGGTGAGCGTAGACGGGGTCGGACCCTCCGGGGAAACCATCCGCTCCGGCAGGTATCCCCTCGCCCGCCCGCTCTATCTCTATACCGACGGCAAACCGGCGGGCGAGGCAAAGCGCTATATCGACTTCCTCACTCAGGAGGAAGGTCAGCGGCTCGTACAGGAGCAGGGGTTTATCCCCGTGAGGCAGGGCGGCCGGCTCTCCGGTCAATGGTATGAACCCCAGGGCAAGTCCCGGATTTTTCCCGCAGCAAGCTGCGGGGAATCAGACTCGCCCTTCGCGCGTCCTCCGCAGCGAACGCGAAGGAGGATTGAAAACCGCCGGCCTGCCCTTCCCTGAGCAGAGAGATCGGAGAACGGCATGAGACAGTTCAGAGAAACACTCTACCGATGGATATTCACGGTTCTTGCCTTTGCCTCTCTGCTGTTTCTGACAGGCATCGTCCTGACCCTGTTCCGGGAGTCGCTACCCTTTCTGGTCAGCCATGAGTTTTTCGATACCGTATTGGGCCTGTACTGGTACCCCACGTACGACCCCGCCGACTTCGGGATGCTCCCGCTCATCACGGCCTCGTTCGTGGTCACCCTCGGGGCCATGGTGGTATGCATTCCCGTCGGAGTGGGCACGGCCCTGTTTCTCCACGAGCTGGCCTCGGCCTCGCAGCGCGCTGTCCTGAAGCCCCTGATCGAGATTCTGGCCGGCATACCATCCATTATCTACGGCTTCTTCGGCATGATCATCGTGGCGCCCTTTATCCAGAACCTCCTGGGCGTGCCCACCGGGCTCAATGCCTTCACCGCATCGCTGATCCTGGGCATCATGGCCACGCCCACGGTCGCGAGCCTCGCGGAAGATGCACTGAGCTTCGTGCCCCGCAGTTTCCGGGAGGCGTCCCTGGCGCTGGGCGCCAACCGGTGGCAGACACTGACCAGGGTGGTGGTGCCGGCCGCGGGCTCGGGCATCTCGACCGCCATCATCCTGGGCATCGGCAGGGCGGTGGGAGAGACCATGGTCGTGCTCATGGTTGCGGGCGGGGCTGCGGTGATACCCGATTCGATCTTCGATCCGGTGCGGCCCATGACTGCGACCATTGCAGCCGAGATGGGCGAGACCGTGATGGGGAGCGTCCACTACAGCGCGATCTTCACCATCGGCCTGATCCTTTTTTTCATCACGCTCGCAATCAACATCGTGGCCGAGATCATCAGCAGAAGGTTCCGGCTGAAGCTTGGCCTGGGAAGATAGGAGGCGCGCAGGCACATGACACGACAGATACCTTCGAAGACCGGGCCGTATACCGAGGGCCACAGGCAGGCGGTCCGGGCGAGCGATCTCACACAGGCCCTGGGATTCCTTTTTCTGGGGGCGTGCATCGCCTTTGCGCTCTTTTTCCTGGGCTCGATCCTGTACTTTGTCATTGTCCGGGGAGCGCCGGCAATCTCCTGGGAATTTCTCACCTCGGTACCCAGGAGGGCCATGACGCAGGGAGGGGTCGCCCCCGCCATCGTGGGGACCTTCTACCTCACCCTGGGCGCCATCGCCTTTGCGCTGCCGCTGGGGCTGGCATGCGCCATCTATCTCACCGAGTACAGCCCGAAGACCATCCTGGTGAATATCATACGCCTGAGCATCGCCAACCTGGCGGGGATTCCGTCCATCGTGTTCGGCCTCTTCGGCTTCGCCGTGTTCGTGAAGGTCTTCGGGTTCGGGGTATCCATCCTTTCGGGAAGCCTCACCTTGGGCATCATGGCCCTGCCGGGCATCATAGCCGCCTCGCAGGAGGCCATCCTGGCGGTGCCCCAGTCGTACAAGGAGGCGTCGCTGGCCCTGGGCGCAACCCACTGGCAAACCATCGTGCGGGTGGTTCTCCCCTCATCGCTCCCGGGAATACTCACCGGGGTCATCCTCAACGTGGGCCGGGTCGCGGGAGAGACCGCGGCCATCCTGTTCACGGCTGCGACGTTTTATACCCGCGGCTACCCGAACTCCATATTCTCCGAGGTCATGGCCCTGCCCTATCACATCTACGCACTCATGACCGAGGGCACCCACCCCGAGTCGCAGACGCTGATCGCCTACGGGAGCTCGCTGATCCTGCTGAGTCTGGTACTCGCCGTATCCGCCCTTGCCATCATCCTCAGACAGAGGCAAAGGAGAGTCTATGGACCGTGACGTGAAGATCAGCGCCCTCAATGTCAACTTTTATTACGGCAAGACGCTGGCGCTCAAGAACATCAGCCTCGACATCCTCCAGAAGAAGGTGACCGCGCTGATCGGTCCTTCGGGCTGCGGGAAGTCGACCTTCATCAGGTTGCTCAACCGGATGAACGACCTCATCCCCGGGGCCAGGGTCGAGGGGCAAATCCTTCTGGACGGCTTTGACATCTACCATCCCAAAACCGATGTCGTGAGCCTCAGGCGCAGGGTGGGCATGGTGTTTCAGAAGCCCAACCCCTTTCCCAAAAGCATCTTCGACAACCTCGCCTACGGCCTCACGATAAGCGGCATGCGGGACAAACAGTTTATCGAGCACAAGGTGATCGATTCGCTGAAAAAGGCGGCGCTCTACAACGAGGTGAAAGACCGCATCCATGACAACGCGCTCATGCTCTCGGGCGGGCAGCAGCAGAGACTCTGCATTGCGCGATGCCTGGTGGTGGAGCCCGAGGTGATCCTGTTTGACGAGCCTGCAGCGAGCCTCGACCCCATCTCCACCCGGAAGATCGAGGAGCTCATCCTGGAGCTCAAGGACGAGTACACCATAATAATCGTGACACACAACATGCAGCAGGCAGCCCGGGTGTCGGACTACACCGCATTCATGTATCTGGGTGAGCTCATCGAGTACGGCGACACCGAGAGGATATTCACCGTGCCGAAAGAAAAGTTGACGGAAGAGTACCTCTCCGGCAAATTCGGGTGATGGATGGAAGAGGAATATGCAGAGACATGCCTGTACCAATGACCCATCCGGGTCTCTTTAAAAGAGGCTTTGCAGGAGGAACCCATGCTTGAAGAAGCCAAGATCAACCGGTTAAAAAAGGAACTGCTGGAGTACGCCACCCTCGTTGAGGGTATGATCGAAAAGGCCGTCCGGGGCCTCCTGGAGTCCGATGCCGGAACCCTCAACAGCGTGATAGACGAGGACGAGCCCCGGGCAAACGACTTCGAGCTCATGCTCGACGAGATGTGCATCGCCGCCATCGCTCAGCACCAGCCCGCAGGCAAGCCCCTGCGTACGATCATGATGATCTCCAACATCAATTCGACCCTGGAGCGGATCGGCGATCACGCGGTCACCATCTGCGAAAGCAGCCTCTTCCTCATCGAACGGCCCGCGGTCAAGCCCCTGATCGACATCCCCCGCATGGCCGAGGTGGTGAAGGGCATGATCGAGGACAGCATCACCTCGTTCGTGAACGAGGACGCCGATCTGGCGAAGAGTGTATGCGAGAGAGACAGCATCGTGGACGGACTGAGAAACCAGATAGCAAGGGAGCTCATCACCTTCATGTCCTCAGACCCCTCCACGATCGAGCGATCGCTTCACCTCATGAAGATATCCAGCAACCTCGAGCGCGTGGCCGATCTCTGCACGAACATCTGCGAAGACGTGATCTACATGGTCAAGGGTAAGGTGATCAAGCACCACAAGGATACACTGTAGGCACCGCACCACATAGCTAGTGACGGATCCAGTCGATGATGTGATCCTCCAGGTCTGCATCCTCGATGTCGTCCTCGCTGAGCACCTTTCCTCGTACGGAGATGCCTGCGCGGTAGACCGAGTCCGGATCGCCCGAAATCAGCGGATGCCAGGAGGGAAGATCTCTGCCCTTGGCGATCAGGCGATAGGCGCAGGTTTCGGGCAGCAGGTGGAGACAGAATCTGATTTTCGCAGGCGTCAGGGTGAGGCAGTCGAGGCTCACGGACGACCTTCTCTCATAAACGGAGCACCTGCAGGTCCGGGTATCCAGATGTCGGCACGCCACCCGGGTATAGGCCAGCTCCGCGGTGTCCTTGAACAGGATCTTGCGCACGCAGCATCGACCGCACCCGGCGCACAGGGACTCCCACTGCTCCCTGCTCATCTCACCAAGGGGCGTGGTCTTCCAGAACTCCCGGCTGTTCTTCTTTTTCACGGGCTTGTCTCCAGATTCGTTCTCTGAGTATTCCTTATCCGGGTCAGACTGCTTCCCGGTTCTTTTCTCTACCTGCGATATTTCGCGTCCTTCTCATGCCCATGAAGACGAGTGCTTCATTGGCATCTGTAAACATCTCTTATACGAAAACATGCCATATTTCATCCCCTGTTGCAGGAATATGGAACGATGAGTGCACAAGGGGAAAACCGGACGCTGACGGCCCGATTGTGTATGGAGGGGCGCATCCGTCAATGGGCTCTCGGCTCTGGGAGAAATGCCATGATTATGGCTGGAGTAAACACCGAAAGACCGTGAATCTATCCGGCTGGGTGATCCACCCGGAACCGAGCCATTGCCACCTGATGAAATTCATGCATGACAGGATATGAGAACTGATATAGACTCCCCTGACAAGAAAAGGGGTGCAGCGGGTTTGAAGCGCGGAGCAGGCTGTGAGAAGCATCACGAAGGAAGGGTATGAAAATCTCTGGGCAGCACCTGCTTGGATCATGGATTTTAAAGGCCTATTTCCCCCTTGTGAATCTCTCCTGCATACCGGCACCGGCGGCAAGCGATCGCCCGGTATGGCTCCGCATCTCACAGCAAAGGTTGTGCTCATGAGGGAGAATCGATGAAAAAGAAAGGAAACACCGTGCTGAATGCCCTTGGCTCGCTGAAGCTCACGGTGGCGCTCATTCTCTTCATTGCAGTGCTCTGCGTGGTAGGGAGCGTATTTCCCCAGGAGAATTCCGTGACATCGAGCGGATACGGCGACGGCTTTCGAATACCGTTTTTGCTGGGTCCCTATGATGTTTTCCATTCGGTGTGGTTCCTGGGAGCAGGGTTGCTGTTGTGCATCAATCTGGCCCTGTGCATGATGCGCAGGCTGAAACCGAAGAAGAGAAACCTGCTCATGCTGTTCTTGCACAGCGGCGTTCTTCTGGTCATCATAGGTTACGCAATCGGATTCATGGGCCTGGACGGTTACGCGGAGATATCCGAGGGTGAATCCGTCTCACAGGTGGTCCTGAAGGACGGGTCGGTGTACGATCCGGGCTTTTCCATCCGGTGCGAACGTTTCGCCGTGGACTTCTATGACAACGGCATGCCGCGGGAATACACTTCCGACCTTTCGTTTCTGATCAACGGCCAGGTAGCTGATCAGGCCCGGGTGAGGGTCAACCATCCGGCCAGCTTCGCAGGCATCAGCTTCTATCAGGAGAGCTTCCGGGATCTCCTCTCTGCGGTGTTGACCGTCTCAGACGGGAAGCAGCCGACAACGTTCACGGTGTCGGAAGGAGACATCATTCCCCTGCCCTCAGCCGGTACCCGGGCCCGCGTGGTGAAGATCTGGCACGATCTCATGCACGCAGGGCCTGCAGTGAAGCTTCTGATCGAAGAGGGGCATGGGGGACGGTTCGTGTATGTATTCAGGGACATCGACGTGATCATAAGCAAGATGCCGGGCCTCCTGGAGGCGATGCCTGCGTTCGATCCCTCGGGCTTTCATCCCTATACGTTCTCCTGCTCAGAGGTGAAGCATTCGTTCGCCACCGGCATCGGGGTGAAACGCGACCCCGGGGCACCCCTGGCGGGCATCGGCGGGGCGATCTTTCTCCTGGGCATTCTGCTGGCGTGCTTCCTTCCCCCCTCTTCCGGCCCGGGCCGCGAGCGCGCACCCGTGCAGGAAGCCGCCCACGGGCCTGCCCGGGCGGCGGCAAAATCAAAGGAGTCTTGAGCCATGACCAGCGGGACCATGATCGGTATCGTAACATTTATCTACCTGGGGGCATTCTCCTGTTTG
>Ga0208824_1002822_pt1 | contig 12707 bp, 5 predicted proteins | sample AD_JPNTR3_MetaG_FD_184447 | JGI IMG/M metagenome (GOLD analysis project Ga0208824, IMG submission 184447) | Active sludge microbial communities of municipal wastewater-treating anaerobic digesters from Japan - AD_JPNTR3_MetaG (SPAdes) (version 2) | ecosystem: Engineered > Bioreactor > Anaerobic >...
CGTTACCCAGCCATTGCTTGCAGCTGTGTCACTGGTGTTAGCGGAAAATCTGGTATACGTATTAGGCAACACCAATGTGCCCGTGCCAGATGAACAGGTGACGATGAATGTATTAGTTGTGCCGCCAATGATTGCCTGCTCCGTGAGATCGCCATCTGCGCCAAGTTTTACATTTCCTGTGGCTTTCACTATCTTGCCGTGCTCGGATGCGGGGTAGAACAGATACAGTGTGCCCGTGTTTGCGCCTGTGCCTGTAGATGTGAAGGTGAAAATGGCAGGCTTCGCTCCCCCGCCAGGCGCACGAGACAAGCCGAGACCGAGACCTAGACTACCGAATGGCATTATTTCTTCTTCTTTAAATTCTTTACTATTGGCTTTACTGCGTTCTGATAAACCCAGTCTACTACACTTAGCATATCGGTTACATCTTTTACTCCGACTTTCTTCAATGCTTTCGGTGCATCATTCTTCGCTATTTCCATGGCTGCACTCGCTACAATCTTCTGCTTCCCTTCGTTGGAATTAAGATCGACATCAAATAGCTCACTCTTATCCTGTACATAGCTAAGTAAAGATGCTGGATTCTCTTCTGCTTTCGCTGCCAATGGCGCAATAATATCAGTTAATTCTCGCTCTGCCAACAACTGTTTAATCTTCTTATACTGAATTATAATAGCTACGATTAAAGCAGCTATCGCTGCCACTAACGAAATTAAGGCTTCGATGTTCTGAGTAATAGTATTGATAATGTTTTGCATTTTTCCTCCTTATTTTGCAATAGTATTCAATAAGTCGATGATATTCATCTGACTTGAAATTATGATATAGATAATATAACCAAGAAATGCGACTCCGACAATGCGAAAGAAGTTCCACCACTTCGTTGCATTATCTCGACCCTTAGCTATATAACAACTAATGACGCTCTCTACTGACTTTCTCGCTTTCTCTTTTACTATAGCATCTGCGACAAAGTCCTCGGTATGCTTACTGAACTCCGGATTATCGAGAATACTAATAGCATCCTGAATCATAGTCTCTCGCATACAGTAGCGCTGATCATTCTCTTCTCTTAAAACTAGCGCATTCTTATCGAGAATATGTTCGAGTTTAACAATAGCCTTACTAAGCTCGGATATACTATTCTTCAGTTCTGCTATATCTTCTCGGATCTCCGCAGTGAATGAGACTAATTCGTTTCTAGTAACAAAGTCAGTGCCATCCATCAATAGTTCCTCTGCGGTGTAATATAGACTTTCTTATTCGCTACACCATTTCCAGAAACCGATAACATCTCTCCCGGTGATAACATGATGTAGGTCTCTACTCCGGGAACTAGTGGCATACTTGCAGCTGGAGTAATAAGACTATTCCACGGATCACCAGATTCGGGGAAGTTACCAATAAAGACATCGTTATCAAATGTTAAGACTCGTACTAGATTTGCACAACGTCCGGGACGATAACGACGAAAGTATTCGTGAACTGGCGTACTAGTTTCATAATCACACTTACTCGTATCATAAGAATAAGTTATTATATTTTTACCAAGTTCAGCATTAAGTTCTTTGATTCCTTCTACAATATCATCAATGCTTATAGATGAACTAGTAGTATTAATAGTAAGAATTAGATCAATCTCTTTACGAATAATATTACAATTATCATCGGATCCTTGACCAAGATTAATATGAAGCTGAATATGATTCGCTTCATAGACATTACCCATAGCATATAGATAGAGATCTGTCTTCTGATCTGGATCCGTTGGATAATCCGGACCTGTTGCCTCTATACTAATATACGGTCTTGCTTCTTCGGAACTATCAAATGGCAGAGTAGTTACTACTCCAGCTGTGGTTTGAATAATCCGAGTACGATATGTGTCCGGTATAAATACCGGGATGGGTGCGCCAAGTGCATCTGCTGCACCGAGTGTGGTAAGTTTCATTTTTCTTCTCCTTTCATATTTCTTGGGGCTCCTTTCCGAAGCCTTGCATGTTACTAAATGGTAACCCTGTCATTCTGTCAATAAAAGATTTTGGATTTAGATAAGATTTGTGTAAATCTCTCGCCAATCGACCAAAGGGAAACATTGTCCACATCGTATAATCAGTGAACTTTTGCCAGTCTCCTGAGATCATAGATGTTATCATTGTGGGAAATGCTCGGATAATGGGTGGTGATATTATCTGAAGTGGTGCTACATAATACGGATAAGTGCCGAAGAAAGCAGATTGCTTCTCTTTCTTATCTCCGAATATCCATTCCGACATATCCTTTAACCAGCTCCATGGTGCCGGAAGCGCAGAATCGAAGAGTGAAAACATAAACGCATTCGCTAGACCAAGCGTAATAAGATCCATTGCCATCATTCTCTGGAACTTATCCATCTCCATTGTGCCTTCTCGGAAACCATAGATCTTAGCTTGCTCATACATCTTACTTCTGGTGTTAATAGAATTATAAGTCCAAAGTTGGAAGCGAGTAAGCACCTTGCCCATAGCACTTCGTGCAATCGCTGGACGATACGGAGCAGTATAGAGGAATTGAGTACACTTCACACCGTCTTTGGCTAATCTACTGAGTATAGGATTAAATCGCCACTTTCCGTGCTCATCATAGTATCCTTCGAGAGCACCATTAAACATATTATAGAACTGGATATAGTGCGCCATAAACGCATCGGTACGAAGTTCTACTTCGGGTGCTCGCATAAACCACGAGACTTTACTATAGAGTGCATCGGAGACATGATGCTTCTTTGCCAATGCTCTCAGCGATACATCATCAAAGACTTCATCGCCTGCAAGTTTTCTAGCGTAATCATCAAAGAAATTCTTCAGAGAATCAGTAACGTTGATATTCATACCACCTGCTTCGTTTATTAGATACTCTTCGATAACACCCTCTTCTGCTACTGCTCGCTTGAGATCATTTCTATTCTTGAATGTGGGCGAGAAAGTCTTGCGAATATAGTCCATATCTCTAGCTTTCTTAATATTATCTAATCCAGCAGAGATAGCAGTCATCTGAGTACCACCAAACATATTCGATACCATAGACTTAGTATGCGCAAGTAGCGATGCCATCTCATAACGTGCTTCAGCTTGAGATATTCTGTTTAGTGTCCAGTAATCTACTCTCTGAAGTTCCGGTGGTATTACTCCGCTAGTCTTGATAATGCCAGTCATCTTACCCAACTTATATAAGAAGTTAGCTTGATAAGAATCCGTAAAGAATAGATATGGATTACGTTTTAGTTTCATATTGGGATCACTAAGCATATCTTGAGTTATGACGTTTGGATTACCGAGAGAATCATTGACATATAACTTAAAGAACTTTACCCACGAATCTGTAGCATCACCATATACGTTATTTATCTCAGCATCTGTGATAATATACTTACTAAGTAGCCACGCCATATTCTTATGAAATGTACGCAGTACATCTTTGTTATGATTAATATACTCTTCCGGTACACGATTGTAGTCTATGATCTCTGGTGATCTACGCTCCTGCGAAGAAAGACGTTTCTTTCCAGCTAATTCCCAGAGCATAGCATCGTTCTGATATGCAGTCTTCTTTGCTTCACTTCTACGTAGATTCTCCATAGCTAATTCATGTATTCTATCTGCATTATGAATATGCTCATCTATTCTTAACATCTCTTCGGAAGAGTGTATACGCTGATTAAGATTGAGATAGAGATAAGAAAGATCATACTTCTTGGATAATATCTGTTCTCTCAACTTTATTAATCTTTCGTATTCTGCCTGCTGTTTTGCATTGAGTGTATAAATGGCTTCTTCGTCTGGAACTAACTCGTGAAGTTTCCTATTAACATCCTCTTCTTCAGTTATTATCGCTTGGAATTTGTCTACTACATCCTGAATCTTAGGAAGTAATTTCTCTTTTAGTTGTACTATATCCTCGCCACGATGCGGATAATAGTATTCGTAAGGTAGTTCACCAGTCCAAGGCGGCTGATCATCGATATGACTTTTAATAATATCGACTAGCATATTATTAAACTCACCATCATCGTCTTTAGTTACTCTATCTGCTTCTAGTATCTCTTGCTGAATCGCAGCACTCTGAGAAAGACGATAGATACCATCTATACCAAGCTCTTGCATAGGAAACGACTTGCCCTTCGCTAAGAGATCGTGCATATCAAGCTGGAACTTATTCGTATCAAAAAGAGTTATATCTTTCATCATCTCATTGATATTGCGTCCACCAAGTATTCTACGAGTTATTTTTTCACCGAATAAGGTTGCTGGTGTTACTCTATATCTCTTTAGATAAATGTTCTCGTTATTATCATCGAGAATACCACGCTGAATATGCGAGATTTCTTCGTTATACTTAGTTACTATGTCCGAGATTCTCTGCTGAATCTCATCACCAGTAAGTTCAAGTATCTCTGTACCAGTATTGATTCTATACTTCCGAATAAAGACATCCATATATCTATTTCTAAAAGATTCTGCTTTATCTTTGTAATATACTGCATCTCTTGCAAATAGATCCGAAGTCTCAAGATCGCCTTGAAGTGCATACCATTCACTAAGAACTTCTGCAGCATGCTGATCTCGTACTATAGATTCGTATTCCCATATTCTTCTACCAAAGATACCGGGTTGCTCTATATAGGGCTCGATCTCTTGTGAGAATCTGCCGGCAAGCTGTTCTTCTTGACGAGTACCTTCAAAGAGAATATTGCCTACCGTATTCTGAAGTGAGCCCATAACGGAGGTAGGTGCAAATGCCCATCCTTCTTGAATAGAGCCGTCTTGAGCAACATAGGCAGTCTTTACCATATTAGCTTTCATCCCGGGCTGAGTAAGTAATCTCTTATCTATAGCTTCTGGAAATAGGAAGTAATCTATCTTACGAATCCATGGCTGTTCTCCATATTTGTCACCAAATATCTTCTGAATAAAGGTAGGTTTTCGCATGTTAGTAAGTATATTATCAAAAGTTTGCCAATCCTGAATAGTCATCTGAGACATAGATTTATTAAAATAAAAACGAGTAAGCCCTTCTATAGGAATATCTGTTTTCTCTGGAAAACCGTAGTATTCTAAGTTGGCTTTGATATTAGCGATAAGTTTATCTAAATTGAGCTTATCTGCTCCTGCATACTCTTCTGGTTTCTTGGATATTAACTTCGCTTGCTCCATGAATACACGCTTCTTCTCACCTATAAGATTAAATACATCATCTACTTTGACTAAACGAAGCGATTTATCTAGCGATTTCTCCTTCTCTTGTAATCTATTAAGCTCATTAGTTACTCTCTTATATTCTCTCTTTAACTGCGTTAAGCTCTTCGGGATAACTTCGGCTTCTTCGCTTTTCTTAGTTGGAAGTGTAGCTTCCGGATGTGCTAGAGCTTTTGAGATAACCTGAGAATTGGGCTTAAACATATACTTATTTATCTCATCTAGCCAGCGTTGCTGAATACCATAGAATGCTTCCTTTACTTCGAATGGAACTACCGAAGTTGCAAGTCCCATATTCGAATGATTCGTAGCATTACGTTGCTGATATATACGCTCTACATAGTCTTCTATGTTTTCTTTGCCTATAATATTGCCATCTTTATCTTTGTAGACTTCACGCATATATGAGTTCGGAAGCTTCGCCTGAAAACTACCCATCATAAATATGTCGTGTATCTTCTGCATAGTCGGATCAAGTGATCTACGATACCACTTCTGATCAATATCAGCTATCTCTATAGGAACCGATACTTCACCAGTATCATCTCTTGATATCTTCGATTTGTAAGCGTTTACATTGCGGAATATCTCGTTTATCTTCGGGAATAGTGTCTTTATATAGTAGTCTCTATCTGCTTCAAATGCTTGCTTACTAACGCCTTTCAGAGCAATATAGGTTGTCATATCGATTAAGTCTTGCTGAATGAGCTCTAATATCTTGGCTCTTGCTTTACCATAGACTTCGTAGGGATCGCCCTTGAGATCGTCTTTGGGAAGAATATCTTTGGCTTTCTCGAGAAATTTCTTTACTTTCTCTGGAGATAAATCCGAAGTACGCTTTATAGCAACCATATCATTATAGATATCTAATAATCTATCCGTAGTCCATAGAGATTTATTTAAGAAACTCTTACCAAGTAATAATCTTACTGTATCCGTTGCTTCATCGTATTCGGCATAAGACTCGACACCATTGTATTTCTTTCCGGATTTCTGATATTCTATCGCTCTCTGAATATCTTTGAGAAAGCCTTTTAGTTTCTTGGAATCACTACTTTCTATGTATTTTACTACTTCACTATAGTCGCTAATAACTACTGGATGTCGTGTCATCTCGTGCATTATCTGTTCCCAATTCGGTGCACCATGCTTTCTCTCTTCCATAGTTAATCTCTGAAGAGTTTGATACATATAGGGAAGTCTGTTGCCTACAACGCTAGTAAGATCGAAGTTCCAGTCTACTCCACCAAGTGCACGAGCTACTCCGCTGAAATAGGTAGCACTATTAGCAAATGTACGATTAAACGATTCTATATAGGACTTAGTCGTAAAATAATCATATCTTCCAGAAAGTGCAGTATTGAGTTTTCGGAATGGTGAGAGTGCTATATTATGTAGATATACCGCTGGATTAACTTTACCTTTACCAATGGGTTCCATCTTCTGCATAGTATCATAGGTAATAGGTTTGCCATTCATCTTTACATCGAATAGATTAAATAGAATTCTAGCAGCAGGCTCACTGAAATCAGGAACTTCATCAAAGTCAGTTGGATCAGCTACCTTCGTAATTGCTACCGCAATCTTACGAATTGCCCAATCTACTTCTGGATCCGTTTCCGGTTTCGGTGTAAGTTCAAACTTACCTATATCAGTTGATACTATAATTGGCATTCCGGTATCAAGCGCATTATAATACGCCTGCTTCATTGCAGTAGTATTATTTACTACAATACCAAGTAAGTTCCTTGCATAGGTCGTGGCAAGCGATGTCTTTGCCGTAGTGCCCGGCGCTCCTAGAAGAACCGGAGTGCTCATTATCTGTTTTAATCGTTCTCGTTGCGGAGTGATCGCACCAAAGACTTCTTCGTCTGCTTTTCTACCGGATTCATCTTGATATTGCTTGATCTTCTGACCACGCCACATATCGTTATTCTTCTTCATCTCCTTCAGCCAACTAAGCTTCATACCCTTTCCAGAACCATCATCTCTTCTCCCAGCAAACCAAAGATAATAGCTATCGCCATCATCATCGGAACCACCAGTAACTTCTTTTGAAGTAGAATGAATCATTATTTCATTGCTATCTATATCACTAAAACCTTTGAATCTAAGTATCTGCATACCCGCTGGATTATCCTGTGGTATTCGTTGAACTGCTACATGATTAAAGAAGTCTTGAATAAAACCACGAGAAAGTCCTTTCGGAGGCTTTCTTCTGCCTTGCGCTATCTCCCATAGTTCTCCTAGTTTATAAACTTTGTTATTGAGTTCGATATTAAGTTCTCGTAGATTACGTCCAAGCATAAACTCATCTCTTGCAATCTGAGTATTCTCAAATGCCCAACCACGATTCTTTATCTTGTATACTGAGTTGCCTATCTTGGGACGCATTGCACGTTTGACTACATATTTGTTGAATAGCGAAGAGATATATCTTACGGCAAACTTATCCGCAAGAGATATATCGTGTTTCATAGAGACTAGAGTATCAATTACATTCTGATAACTACTCTGTTTCGTAGAGAATTCGTCTGGTGCAAATCCTTCAATCTCGTCAAACATATCATTAAGATCATTGATATTAGCTATCTTCTTTACTATAGCTTTAATTACTTTTGTATTTCCGGAATATAACATCTGAGATATACGATCTATAGAGACATCATCTATATGCTCTGATATATACTTCAAGTCCTCATCAGTATACTCATTTCTCTTAAGAATATCGTCATACTTGAGATTTACAAAGTCATTACCTCTTGCACCTCTTACAAGAATATTCTGGATAATATCGTTTCTTACTTCTTTGGATTGATTGAGATGAACTAGCATCTGCTTTGTAAGTGGATTAACATGATTAATACCAGCAGCATCAGTTATCTCAGTAAGTACTACTTTTATATCGTTTATGTCTATAGAATAAGCACTAACATCACTATCTGCAACTATCTTTCCATCTTCTGCTACACGAAGAAGTGTCTTATTTCTCGCACCAAGTTGCTTAATCGCATTATCATCTGCTACCATATCTACACCATTAGCTTTCATCCATTCTTGAAGTTGTGGAGACGCTACCTTCATAAGATATTTACCAAGCATCATGCCGCCTTCGGAATCAGAATGAACGATGAAGCTCTTGTTAGTTCTACCCGATACTGGTAATCCGGCAGAAGCATTGATAGCATCTAAAAACTGTTGAGATACATAGACATTGCCATCTTCTATAGCTTCTTCTACTGTAGGATCGATTGCTTGCTTGGACTTAATCGCATGTTTTACATCAGCTACTACTACTCTGATATTCTTGAGATCTACACCGGGATCTGCGATAAAGTCTTCTGGCTGAAGTCCGGCACCTTGATTAAAGATAATCTGAAATCGCTTATTAAGATTCGAAGCAGAGCTAATAAAGCCAGGCTTGTTAATAAAGCTAAAATCCGTAGCCTGATTGAAATCTCGTAGGTAAAGTAGAGTATTCTTATATTGAGTCTCGTAATATTGTTTCCAGTATTCTGGATTAGACTCATATGATTCTCTGCCTATTACTTCATCTATAAATCTTTGAAAGTCTTCTTCATGTAGTCTTCTTACTTCTTCGATTGAAGTATTAGTATATCTTGCAATTTCTTCTTGAAGTCGTTGGAACTGAAGAGTATCCGTTTCTGGATGTTTAACTACGAAATTGAATTCGCCTTTATCATTTCTACCGCCGATATAGATATACTTATTTACTACTTTCTTACCAGTAGTTGGATCTACTATATTCGGATCTTCATATCCTTTCTCCATCTCCGTAAATACTTTACTGAACATACCATTACTTCGTAGTTGCTGAAATTCGGCATAGAAGTTTGGCATAGCGGATTCAATCTTGTCTGGTGCTACATGCCAAGTAACAGTCTTAAGAGGCGAAGAAGTTCTCTCGGATAGTCCACGAACTAATCGGAATATGGGTCGATCCTTCGGTAATAACTGCGACATCTTCTTACCACCGACTACTTCGCCATATTGAATAGGCTGTACTTCAAAAGAATCGACTACTATGTCTGTTCTCGGAAGTCTAGTTCTATCGTGTTTGATATAGTAGTTATCTCCAGTATAGTCATAGTATTTCTTCATAATGACATATTTATTCAAGACAGCATAATCGCTATCGGTAAGATTCTCACGGAAACGATCCTTGTTCTTATCTATCCATTTGTATAGCGTTTGCTTATCCGGATTCTTACCGACTTCGGTTATGAAATCATTAGTTATCTTCTTGACATTATCATCAGTTGCTTGTTCTTCGGGTAAGATTCTTTTAAAAGAACGAGCAAGTTGCTGATCCCAGTTAGTCTCCGGTGTATTGGATTTTATTATTGCGTCCGACATAAATGCACGAAATAGTTCTCGCTGAGTAACACTATCTGCATTTACTCCAGTATTCTTTATCCAGATACCAGTATCTTTATCATCATAGCCCTGAGCTTTCATATATTGCTCAAAGTCTTTCCAATATGGATCCGAACCACGATCAAATGCATCTGGTGTAATAACTGTAGCTTCTGCTTTCGTGATATTACGTATTCTCTCAATGTCGGGTGTAACCTTACCCTGAGTAGGAATAAAAGCAACTACATCGTCTTTACTAATAAAGTCTGGATTAATCTCTTTTCTTCCAGCAATACTAAATTCATTCTCTCCATCAGTTACAATAACAGTAGAAAGAGAGAGTTGAGCAGTACGGAAACCATCTGCAGTATAATACTCTTCTGGAACTATTTCAGTAAGCTTAGTTACACCACGCTGTATATCTTTTAATCTATTTCTTGCATCTCTATAGCCGAGAATGATACTTCTCGCAGTTGCATCATCAATAGCGGGAAATCCATATTCGGCAAAGTCTTGTTGAATAGCTTTGATTAGCTGATCTGGTATCCTGTTTTCTACTTCGTTCAATTCTTCCTGAGCTTTCTTCATTCCGGCTTGCTGAGCACGAACAGCAGCTTCTTCTGGAGTTGGTGGTGGAAGTACTGTTTGAACAGTAAGTGGTTCAATAGAGTAGGTAACAACCTTAGTCGCTTTATCAGTACCAGTATTAGTTATCTTAAATCGCTTATTTCTTATCTCTATTAGTCCAGATTCACCAAACTCTAAACCAATATTCTTAGCAATTGTAATAGAGCGAGTGATAGTAGTCTTCTTTCCAGCTAAAATATCTTTGGTATCCTGATCGAATATTCTAGTCTTTACTGGTTTAAGACTCTTAATTGCTTCCGGTGGTGGTGGCTCTGGAGTTATAAGTGCAGGCTTTGTCGGTTCTTCAGTAGTGGCTTCTGCTATTTGATTAGCAAGATTCTGTTGTTTCTCTAATAGTTCCGCTTGTCTTTCTTTAACGGCAGCGACTTCTCTCTGCCAAGACTCTATAGTATTCTGAGTTTTATCTATTAATTCTTCGGGAATTCCATACTCTTTCGGTATAACCTCAGCTATTTTAATAGCGAGAAAGTTTCTTGCTTCTTTACTGCCAATAGTGCTATAGAATAGCTCTCGCACTACTTTCTGAGTACGAGGATCTGCTTCGGCATAACCATTGATTTCTTCTGGTGTATCCGGAAGCTTTGATGTAGGTTTCCAATAAGGTTGCATTAACTTATATGCTTGCTTCTCAGTTACAGGTCTATCACGATATGCGAAGAAGCCCCCTATAAGATATTCGTAGATCTGCTCGGGCGTAGTCTCTCTTCGCATAGTTGAAGGAAGACCATTCCACATCGCACCAGTAATAGTTCGAGCAATAGCTTGAGTACTCAATCCAGCAGAAGGACCACCAATAAGCGTACCAAGAGCATTAGCGATAAGTCTATCTCCCGCTTCCATATAGGCACCACCAGCGAAACCGTGAAGCATGGCATCTATACCATTCTGCCAATTAGATACAGCACCAGCTATTCCAAGACGAGTAGCACCCTCAATTACATCGCCTACAACTGGTTTACCTAAGAATTTGAGTGCACTATTGACTGCACCCATCTTACCCAGAGCTGCTTCTGCTGCGACTTTAGTAGTTAAGCTGGTTACATATTTCGTAGCTGTTGGAACTACTTTCTTCATTGCTGCATTAGAAACAAGAAGTGGTACTGATCTTGCGGATACTGCTTTGGCTACGCCTTTAAATGGACCGATAGGCAATAGATACCCAGCGTAACCTGCAGCTTGACCAACTGCTCTTGTCACTCTTTCCCACGGATTAGGAGGGGCTTGTTCGCCTATCTTAAGAGTAGTAAATCCCTGAAGCCAACCTTCACCAAGATAACGAAGTGCACGGAATAGATTAAAGTGTACTTCATCCTCAGTTACTTCACGGAATGGAAGTTGATAATAAGCGGCATGCTGCTTAAGAAATTGAACCTGAGTGGGATTAAATCGCTCAGGTTCTTTCATATAATATTTCAGGTATTGTTCCGTAAGATTCCGATTCATCCTTGGAACAAAGTATTGTGGTGTTTGCATCATATCGTTTATTGAGGAAGCATAGGCATACCGTATGCAGTCATTGGATACATCATATCTATTTCTTCTTGTTGATTCATTAGAGGATTAAGAAACTCTTGAGTTACTCCTGCAATTTGACTACCACGAACTAGTGCTTTTGCAATCTCTGCAAGAGCTTGAGATGCGGACATATTGGCATAAAGTTCTCTTACTGCGGCATTTGTTGCAAGTGCTGCTTTCGCTCCAGAACCAATTGACTTAGCTGCACCAAGAGCTTTTGCTCCAGTACTTAGTTCTTTTGCGGCTTTCGCTATTCTTTTTGCAGATTTCGCTCCACCAAATAATTCTTGTAGCGATTTTCCTGCTTTCGCTGCACCAGTACCAGCCTTTGCTCCCTTTGTAAGGGCTTTTGCTCCGCCAATTGCGGCTTTCGCTCCCTTCGTTGCATTAAGAAAACTCCAAGGAAGCAAGAAAGATGCGAGTAAGCCCGCTGCCTTACCTATGTTCTTGGCTGTCTTAGTGTCTTCATTACTATACCAACTATCTTTTAGTATTCCAAAGAGAAGTGCATCGAGTAATCCGCCACCAAGAGCAAGCGCTTGTCTGCCTATAGAAGCGTTCTTTGCATAATCTCCGCCGGATGTATCTAGTCCATATTGTTGTGCATAATATTTTGCTCGTGCTCTTTCTTCTTTGCTCAACGAATATGGATCCTGATTATATCGAGCGATAAGAGCTATATTTCTTTGCATATCTGCTTGTTGAGCCGCATTCAGCATTAAAGCTCCAGTATTGAACGGCATATTTGCTAATTGATTATAATCCATTTTATTCTCCTAAGTTAAATTCTTGCTCGGTTGGTGGATCATACGTCGGTGGTATTTGTTCCGGAGCTGCTTTAACTGTAGCATATTTCTTTGCTATATATTTTCCTAAAAGCCCACGGAATTGATAGTCCGGCTGTACTAAACGACGAGTATAAGTATAATTTGT
>Ga0208824_1002825_pt1 | contig 12697 bp, 9 predicted proteins | sample AD_JPNTR3_MetaG_FD_184447 | JGI IMG/M metagenome (GOLD analysis project Ga0208824, IMG submission 184447) | Active sludge microbial communities of municipal wastewater-treating anaerobic digesters from Japan - AD_JPNTR3_MetaG (SPAdes) (version 2) | ecosystem: Engineered > Bioreactor > Anaerobic >...
CAGCCAATTTGATGATTAGCACCCGGATGTCTTCAGCAACGCTCAAAAGCATTTTGCGAAAATTATCAGCCTGTTCTTCTTGCCGATTGCGAAAGGTAATTCCGCTAATTTTGGTAACACCCTCGACTAATTTGGCGACATCGTCCCCAAATTTTTCGGCAATATCATTTACCGTAACATTAGTATCTTCGATGACATCGTGTAATAATCCACCGGCAACCGTTATCGGGTCCATATGCAGATCCGCCAAAATCAAAGCAGTGTGATAAGGATGTTCAAAAAAACTGTCCCCGGATTGACGACGTTGACCGCGGTGCGAGTTGCGTGCAAAACTATATACTTCCCAAAGAAAATCCTCCTCATCTTTAGTTAAAGGCGCGCGCTGATTCAACTTACTGATCAGAGTAAGGAATTTCTGGGGGCGCTGTTTCGCGCGCGGTAGGACTTTATTGAGTAGTTCAGTTGCCATTAAAATGGAGTCGTTATAATTTCTTCTCTTTGGGCACCCTTATTTTCAAAGCGAGTATATTTATCAATAAAGATAACCTCGACCGTGTCAGTAGGGCCATTGCGTTGTTTAGCGACTATGATTTCGGCGAGACGTTCATCTTCGTCCGATGCGGCACTACCTTCACGCTTATCGTAAAACGATTTGCGATAAATGAATATCACCACATCGGCATCCTGTTCCAGCGAACCGCTTTCCCGCAGATCGGATAGTTGCGGTCGGTGATCGGCGCGGCCTTCGACCGCTCGTGATAATTGCGAAAGAGCGATGACTGGCACACCGATTTCTTTAGATAAGGCTTTCAGTCCCCGTGAAATCTCGGTGATTTCCTGCTGGCGATTTTCGGCCCGATGGCCTTTAATGAGTTGCAAATAATCTATAATCACCAGCTGGATGTCGTGCTCGGCTTTAGCACGTCGGGCTTTGGCGCGGATATCCATCATTGTTAGCACCGGCGAATCATCAATATAAATTTTAGCGTTGGCTAAACGCCCAGTCTGCATACTTAGTCTTTGCCATTGATCCCTCGGCAATTTACCTTTACGTACTAAATGGCTATCCAGTCTAGCTTCGGCACATAGGATTCGTAAAGCCAGCTGGTAATCAGCCATTTCAAGACTAAAGAAAGCGACCGGCAAACTGTATTCGACTGCGGCATTGCGTGCAATTGTCAAAGCCAAAGCGGTTTTGCCCATACCCGGTCGGCCGGCTAGAATTATCAGTTCTCCCGGATGAAAGCCAGAGGTTAATTCATCTAAATCCAAGAGTCCAGTCGGCACGCCACTCGTATGTCCTTTGCGACTGTGAATCGAATCAATGTGTTCAAATGTGCGATTGAGGACGTCCACGAAATTTTTAAAGCCGCCTTTCATCCGGTTTTCCGAAATCGCAAAAATTTTTTGTTCGGCGGTATCTAAAATGTCTTTCACCGAATCGCGCGCTTCGTAAGCCTCGGACTGAATTTCATTTGAAGCTAAAATCAGGCGACGTAAAATAGCCATATCCAGAACGATATTGGCATAATATTCAACATTAGCGGCTGAAGGAGTAGCCTCAACCAGTCCAGTGACATAATAAGCGCCACCGACCTGCTCCAGCATTTTTTTGCGTTTGAGCTGGTCTATAACGCTAACCTGATCAACCGGCTGGCCTTCATTAAAAAGGTCAGTCATAGCTTGAAAAATATGCTGGTGAGCTTCTTTATAAAAAGCGGTATAATCGAGGTACTGGAGAGCTTTACTAACCGCCTCTTTATCGAGCATCATCGCCCCGAGCACGGAAACTTCGGCTTCGTCGGAATGCGGAGGGACTCTGATTATTTCACCGTCATTTAAAGCCATTTATTCTCCTGTTTTATCCAAGTATAAGTTCTTGATTTTCTTGAAATCTTCCCAGGCATATTTTTTCAAATTCTCATTGCGCAAAAGGGCTGCCGGATGGTAAGTCACGATTAAATCCACATTGTGATACTGAAAAATCTGACCGCGCATTTTCTCCAGAGTATATTCGACTCGTAATAAAGTTTTAGCTGAGGTTAAACCGAGACATATTATCAATTCAGGCTGAATTATTGCGATTTGTTTCAAAAGATAAGGCTCACACTTTTCAACCTCACCAACGTTAGGAGTACGATTTTCTGGTGGACGGCATTTCAAAACATTGGCAATATAAACCTGAGCGCGGGTCAAGCCAATCGCTTTTAACATTTTATCGAGCAAATTACCAGCTCTTCCCACAAACGGTAATCCTTGCAAATCTTCATTAACTCCCGGTGCTTCACCAATAAATAGCAGTTTAGCATGAGGATTACCGGTTCCAAAAACCACCTTAGTGCGAGTTTCGGATAGATGACATTGTCGGCAGTTTTGACAAATGCGCTCCAATTCCGCTAGCTGGGTGGCGGCGTCGGTTTTCGGTGTAGACTCCTCGCCATTTTCCGAAATTAAATAGATTTCGGGGGGAAATAATTCAGCCTGTTGTTTGAAAAATGTTTTGATATCGTCGTATAGTCTGGTCATTTAAGCTTTTTTATAATTTTTAATAACAGTCGAAATGATTGAATCGGCGATGTCACGTTTACTGGCTAAAGGAAAAACCCATTCTTGACCATCTTTTGATAATAAAGTAACACTATTGGTTTCATGCCCGAAAGCCGCACCGGTCACGGTGGGATCATTCCAGACGATAAAATCCATCTCTTTGTCGTTCAGTTTGGCTAATGAACGCGCCTTGGCACCAGGATGCTCGGCGGATTCAATCTCGACGCTAAATCCGACCACGCATGCCTGACGATTATGTTTGCGAAAATCCATGATAATATCAGGCGAATATTTAAGCTTTAGATCGCTAATGCCACTCTCTTTTTTAATCTTCTGAGTGGCAATTTGCACGGGTGATAAATCTTCGACAGCCGCCGCCATAAATAAATAATCAGCTTCAGCCGCTTCAGATAGGACGGCGGAACGCATTTCGTTCGCAGTCTCAACTCGAATTGTTTTTACGTCCACCGGATTTTTTAAATCAGAAGGTCCACTAATTAGAAGTACGTCGGCGCTTTCGCGGAATGCAATTTCCGCTAGGGCATAGCCCATTTTGCCACTCGACCGATTGGAGATGAACCGAATCGGATCAATATATTCGCGAGTTGGTCCAGCCGTCACGATAACTTTTTTATCTTTCAGCCATTTATTGCCATTAAGGCGGCGATCAATGTGCGCCAGAATTGTCGTCTCGTTAGCCAGGCGTCCCCGTCCGGTGGTACCACAAGCTAAGGCGCCTTCCTCCGGTTCGATGATGTCGTAACCGAGTCGCCGCAGACGGCTGATATTCTCCTGAGTAATCGGATTAGCATACATATTATCGTTCATTGCCAGAGCAAAGACCGTTTTGTTCCCGCCAACCAGAATGATTGTACTGAGCAAATCATCAGCGATACCATTAGCAGCTTTAGCGACAATATTGGCTGTAGCCGGAGATACCAGAATCAAATCGGCTTCAGTCGCCAGATCAATATGGCGAGTCTCAATTTTCTGACCGGTAAACATATCGGTTAAAACGGGTTTGTGGCTGAAGGTTTCAAAAATCAGCGGGCTCATAAACTTTTGGGCGGCGTCGGTCATAATCACGGTAACATCCGCCTTATAGTCATTGACCAGACGGCGCAAAAGCCCAGCCGATTTATAAATGGAAATGCCGCCGGTTAAGCCGAGAACGATTTTTCTATTCACTAAATTCACTATCGAATTCCTCAAGTGGTTTTTCTTTTTCGGGGGTCATATAGCGATAGTTGATTTTGCCTTCTAAAATTTCGTTGATGGCTAACGTGGTTGGCTTTTCGAGATAGTCCCAAGCCGGTTCGTCGGTGATTTCCGGTGGAGTTTCTTCGAAAGTCTCCTCTTGCTCCTCAACCATCGTCGGCAAGGGATATTGAGCCATACGCAAGGCATTAATCTGACGCGCGCGCTTGGCGGCAACAACCACCAATTCGAAAATATCGTCTGATTTCCGAGTTAGTTTGCTAAAAGGAAGGGTTTCAGTCATTTTTTAAGATGCTCCTCTATGATATTAATAATTTTATTGACGGTGGCTTCCAGATTGTCATTGACAATTTGAAAGTCGAACTGTTCACTTAGTTCCAATTCATCTGGGATTCGGGCTTTCCGCAAAGCGATAGAACTCGAGTCATCCGTCCCACGTTTCTGGAGGCGCCGGTCGAGTTCCGTATCGCTGGGTGGTAAAAGGAAGATGCTAATTAGCTGGTCGGGGTAATTTTTTTTCAAATTGAGTGTGCCTTTTACATCAAGGTCTAAAAGTAAAATTTTGCCATCTCTCAAGGCTTGTTCGATTGAATCTTTTAAAGTTCCGTAGTAATTGCCGAAAATCTCCTGCCATTCAGCCATTTTACCTTCGTGAATATTTTTCAGAAATTGCTCACGACTAATGAAATGATAATCTACGCCGTCGCGTTCATTCGGACGGGGTGGACGAGTAGTACAGGAAACGGAAAAAACAAAACGGTCATCCCTTTTCATTAGTTCATGGCAAACTGTGGTCTTACCTGTTCCCGATGGAGCGGCAATAGCTACTAAAAGTCCTTTGGGTTTCATATTACGTTCTGGATTTGTTCACGAATTTTTTCAAGCTCATTTTTGAGACTGACGACCAGATGAGAAATTGCGGTACTTTCTGATTTTGACCCAATGGTAGTAATCTCTCGATTCATTTCCTGTGCTAAAAAATTCATCTGCTTGCCGACCGGTTCTTCGCTTTGTAATAGTAAGGTAAATTGCTGAATGTGACTGCGCAGACGGGTGCATTCCTCGGTAATGTCCAATTTTTTGGCTAAAATTCCGGCTTCTTGAATCAAGCGATTTTCATCAAGTTGACAATTTTGGCACAGCTCCGCCAGACTCTGCTGGTATTTCGTGAAATATTCCTGGCGCGATTGCTGGGAGAGTTTTTCAATCTCCGAACATTTTTCCAAGATAAATTGCAAATGGCTCTGTAATTCTCGGGTAATAAATTCGCCTTCCCGGCGACGCATAGCTATTAGCTCAGCTACCGCCTGACGCAGAAGGTCTTTTACCTGAGTTAAAAGTTCAGCAACATCAGTATCCGCGGAATCGGTTATAAAAATTTCCGGATAAGTAAGCAAATTTTGAAGAGTAACCGGCTCTTCGATTTGCAATTCGCGCGCCAGGTCACATAGCGCTCGGTAATATTTGGTCAAAAAAGCAGTATTTAATTGCACCTCGGGGGTTTTTTCTGAACCGGTAATTGCGATAGTGATGCGGACTCGACCGCGCCGCAGATTGCCAGCTACCAAGCGCTTCAACTCCTCAGTGTATGGTTCGAGCGGTTCGGGAAGATTGAAAGTCAGGTCTAGAAAGCGGTTATTTTCGGAGTAAATCTCAACGCTGATTACTTGACCGCCGCTACGGTACTCCGTTCTACTATAACCTGTCATACTTTCCAATTGCAAATCTCCTATCAAATCAATGGTAAAATTAGTTAATCCAGCTCAAACTGTCAAATTTAAAATCGCCATTTAATCTTTATTTTATATTAAATTGCAACCTATTTTTATTTATGAAGAAACCGAGTGGAATTTATCAGCACCTCCCAATCTATATAGCTGTAACCGGTTTCCATCCAAACAACATCCGCTTGGCACTTTGATAAATGTTCATTTAGCTCTACTTTTTAGTATGTTTAATAGCTGGCTACATATTGAGAGAATGGCAGGCGAATTCAAACAGTTGGTTGGTAGTGCTATTTGCGGAACACCCTTTACCTATCAAAAGGGTCATTTGCATATCCCGCTGGAAATGGCAGGAGAGTGGAACTGCCTGCATTTTTGCGTGCAAGCGCCTCTACCCTTTTTAACTTTAGAAAGGACTTTGCCGCGACCAAAACACAAGGTCAATCTGCTTTGTGACGTAACCGCAAAAGCAATTACCGACTTGGTTTGCCGTGAAAACGACCGCCAGATTTTAATTACATTAGATGGCGGGATTGCCTTTCTTCTATTCCATCTCTATGGAATCAATGGAAATGTATATCTTCTCGATTCATCCGGCGTGAGTCGGGATTCATTTAAAAAAGCAAAAAAGCCGGTAGACTTTGAGTTGAGCAATTTCCATTCTGCCGACCGTCTTTTTCCCGATTATGCCGATTTTACCAGTTCATTGCGTCAGCATTCCGATCAGTCACTGATGACTTTTTTCACCAAATCATTTCAACCGATTTTACCGAAAATTCTCGTGACCGAAATTTGCTATCGAACTAATCTGGCGCCGCAGTACTCGATTATCAATTTGACGGACGAACAGGTTGAAAGACTCGCTAAAACTATAGCCGAATTATCAGACGAAATTGTAACTTCTTTGCCACGAATTTATAGCGGCGAACCGCCAATTTTTAGTTTAATTGAACTGCAATCGCTTTCAAATCGCGAATTCGCCAAGTACGACTCAGTTATCACCGCTCAAAACCAATTTATTCAGGATTACCTGAACCTCTATCGCTTGAAGGAAAAGAAAAAAACCTTGTTCAGACAAACCGAGTTTCTGCTGAGCACTACCCAGAGAAAATTGATCAAGCAACAAAGCGAACTGGCGGCTCTACCGACGGCGGATAATTATCGGGAATGGGCTGATACCCTTATGGCGACGGCGTCCACCATACCGCATCATAGCAATTCGGTAACCTTGCCTCAATTAACCGATGAAGCCCGCCAGATTACCATTCCGCTTGAACCAAAACTCAATCCGATTCAAAATGCCGAGCGATATTACGCCAAATCCCATCAAGTCGAAAAAGCAAGGGCTGAATTGATTCAAAAGATTACCGAAGCAGAACAGTTAATTCAGCGGCTGGAAATTACTCGAAAACAAATCGCCGAGGCTGGCGACTTCAAAACTCTCCGAACTTTGTCCACTCATTTGCCGGCTCAGCCGCAAAGCTCGATTGAAAATATCCATCAGCCCTTTATTAATATTAATTTGGACGGCTGGGAAATTTTAATCGGCAAGAGCGCCCGTGATAACGACGAACTTCTCCAGAAATTCGCTCGACCGAACGACTTCTGGCTTCATGCTCAGGGCACGAGTGGATCGCATATTGTTGTTCGTAATCCCGGCAAGGTGGCGAGTTTGCTGCGTCCTATTCTGGAAAAAGCCGCCGGGCTAGCGGCTTTTCATAGCAAAGCCAAACATTCAGCGGTCGTGCCAGTGATTTTTACCCAATGTAAGTACGTTACCAAACCACGGCACTCGGCACCCGGCGCAGTAACCGTCAAATTCGAGAAGACAATTATGGCGGAACCGCTCGACCCTAAAAAATTTCTCTAACCACCAAGCCACAAAAGCACGAAGACATTTTAAAGCTTCAAAGCATCGTATTTACCGAGCAAAAAATCTATTCGTCGGTTAAAAGAAATGAGGTAAAAGTTAAGGTTGAAATGAGAGACAAAGTTGTAAATAAAGTAGCGATAAAACGCACATTAAGTTCGGAGGTTTGAACAATAATTTACAATACCCAAAAAGTAAGATATCGAAATAAAATTAGTGAACTACATCTATGGTAATTTGCTGACCCGGGTCTTTCTGCATATCAATTGACAAGTTCACTTCAATATTGTTACCTGCACCAACCTTTTCTTTTCCAACCCCGTTAATGGTCAATGTATGAGCCGCCTGGCTCGTTATACTATAGGTACCAACATCATTGGTGTGTTTGTAGCTGATTGCACCGGAACCTTCCTCGACAAAACCTAAATATGAAATAAGAGTAGTTGATGGATTATTTCCTTCTACAAATCCCGGCGAACCATTTCCACCTCCGCCCACATTAGCGGGTGTCTTATAGTAAGCAATAGCGTTAGCGCTAAAATTCTTTAAATCACTTACCAGAGCTTGACGGTTTGAATTCCTGGCTTGATTATGAAACATTGTTATACCGATGATAACAGCGATACCAACAACAAATGAGCTTAAGACTATCAGCAGGATTTGTTGTGTTCCCATTACTAATTAATATTTTTGGTTAAAAACCATCAGTCAATCAATTTTAAAATTTAACGTAATTTATTCACTTAATTTGAATTTCAAATACAATTTATTAGGTAATTTCAAATTCACTTTTCTTTTTCTTAATTTAACAATCTCACGACGATTCAATTTATTAATGCTCCCAAAAATTCAACACAAAATTTAACAAGCCCGGTTTCTCTCTTTCTCATCATCTCTCATTTTCAGCCTCAACAGCATTCTAAAAATCCTTGATATTTTCAATTGAAAATTGTTAATATTACTTATGAAGATTAGAGTATTAAGTTTAATTACTATTTAATGGATAAAAATAAGTTAGAGTATACTTAAAATAAGAAATGAGAGGAAAAAAATGAATAAGAAAGTGATCATTCTAAATTTCTTTATGATGGTATGTATAATGATGGCTTTGCCGCATCACTTATTGGCTCAGGGAGCGGGTAAAGCATTGAATTTTAATGGGACGTATCAGTATGTTTCTGTCCCTAACTCACCTAGTTTAAATGTAACCAATGCCTTGACATTGGAAGCCTGGATGAAGCCTACAGGAGAAAATTGGGACTATCAGGTTCCTGTTACTTTAAATCCTGCTACTCCGGTAGCTGATTATCAAGTGAAAGTCGAATTAACCACTTCCAACTTTAATTATGCTCACACCAAAAGTGATGGGAGCGATATCCGTTTTTATGACGGAAGTGGTACAGAATTAAGTTACTGGATAGAAAACTGGAATACTTCCGGAACTTCAATAATCTGGGTAAAAGTGCCCACTGCAGGAACAACTAACATATTTATGTACTACGGAAATTATTCTGCGAGTTCGGAGAGCAATGGAGATAATACCTTTGAGTTCTTTGATGATTTTGAAGAGACAAGTTTGAAGACAGGATGGACTTTTTGGAACCCTGGAGGAGACGATGGCTATTCACTAACTGAAAGACCGGGCTGGTTGAGAATAAAAGTAAATGGAGATTCGGATTCCTGGGCAACAACAGCGAAAGCTCCTTTTGTATATTGGACTCATCCAAACCCAAATACCAATTTTGTTGCTCAAACAAAAGAAGATGCAACCGGTATAGATAATAAGTATCGCCACTCCTTGCTTGCTTACATTAGAAGTTTTGACGCAGGATCCTATAACAAAGGCTATTTTGGCTCATGTGAGTCGGCAACTACAGTAAAATTTGAAGCTGACGGCTATCGAGGTACGCAATGTATTACGGGGCAGGCAATTCATTGTACAAGATTCAGGAAAGATGCATCTACCCTATATTACGACTGGAGTGATGACGGAATATCCTGGAATAACTGTGGCTCGTACACGCTCCCCTCAATTCCATCCTATTGGGGATTGGGCGGAAAATCATGGGACAAAGGGGGAAGCTTTAATGCCGATTTCGATTATTTCTTCGTCCGCAAATACGCTTCGTCTGAGCCTGTCGCAACCGTTGGAAATGAAACCGCACCAGGAATTTCAAAGGCAGGAGCTTATAGAATTGGTGCAAACACAACAACTGCCTTTGTCTCCATAAACAGTCAGACAATTTCAGGGGAAATTTCTTCAGGGTGGAATCATATTGTCCAGACATATGATGGCTCACAACAGAAATTATTCATAAACGGAAATTTAACCGCAAGCTCAGACTTAACAGAAAACATCAATTCAAATTCTAACAACTTAATGATTGGGAGCTTATTCAATGGCACAATTGATGAGGTTAGAATTTGGAATGTAGCCCGCACGGAAGAAGAAATTCGTACAAATATGTGTAAGAAACTTACTAGCAGTGAAAGCGGATTAATTGGTTATTGGCGTTTGGACGAAGGAAGCGGAACAACCGCCAATGATGCAACATCGAATAACAACCATGGGATGCTTACCAATTCACCATCGTGGGTATGGTCAGGTGCAGCCATTGGGGATGAAAGTGCTTTTGATTATGAAGGAACCAATCCGGCAGATTTTTCAGTAAATCTCGCTCATAGCGATGGAGACAATCTCACAGTAACCGGCGATGGCGGCACGATTGGCGGTATACAGGTTTATCGCGTAGATACCAATTCCATGCGGGAAGGTTCCACTAAACCGGGCGAAAGTTGGGTAATGGATCCTCTGCGAAACTGGGGAGTATTCATTACCGGCACAGATCCAAGTTATACTTTTACCTACAATTATAATGGTCATCCTGGAATAGCCGTTGAAGGAGATCTTAGACTGGCAATAAGAGATAACCTTGCTGATGATTCCTGGGAAGATGCCAACGCAACTTTAAATACCGAAAACCATACGCTTACTTTAAAATTTCAGACTGGAACGGAGTACGCCCTTGGATCTATAAATGGCGACAATTCCTTACCGGTTACTCTTACTTCCTTTACTGCTACGCCTGGGAATGGAATTATCACCCTCAAGTGGCTTACTGAGAGTGAAATCGAAAACCTGGGCTTCAATATCTACCGTAGTACTAATGAGGATGGTGAATTTGTAATGTTGAATGCTGAATTAATTGCGGGAGCGGGGAGTAGCTCCGAAAAGCACGAATATAGTTTCGTAGATAGAGCTGTAGAAAATGGAGTTACCTACTGGTATAAGCTTGAGGATATAGACTATGATGGAAAAACTGAACTTCACGGACCGATATCTGCCACAGTACTTGGTCCGAAGGAGTTTTGCTTACACTCGAATTATCCCAACCCGTTTAATCCGGTGACGACGATTTCCTATGATTTAGCCGAAGATGTTTACGTTGAGTTGACAGTCTATAATATGATAGGCGAGAAGGTCACCACACTGGTCAAAGGTAATCAACCAGCTGGTTATTATAATGTAGAATGGGATGGCAGAAATAGTCAGGGCAGGATAGTTCCTTCCGGGATGTATTTTCTTAAAATTAGTGCCGGTAGTTATAACAAAACTAATAAGATGGTGTTTGTAAAATAGGCTCGGCCGTGGCTGAGGTCAAGACCAGCCCGGACGTTCCGGAAGAAATACCGCTGGAGAATTCGGGGACTATTTTTAATCTGTAATCTGAAACATAGTGTCCTAATTTCTCAATCTTAGCTTTATTTTTCGTGCCTTGTAGTTAAAAATTTTTTCCACCGTTGCCTTTGGTTGTTTTCATGTCTAATTTCTGTAAGTTTTCTGAAAAAAAGCGATTTGTTGATGAAAAAACTCTTACTATACTGCCTTACCAGCTTCCTTTTATTTCAGTCGTGCGGATTTTATGGGCGTCAACGCGGTCCGACCGACTGGCATCGCATTCCTAAACCGGACTATACCATTCCGCCCCAGGCTCAATACATTGGGGGCTTGAAAATCTGCCTCGATCCGGGGCATGGCGGTGATAATCATATTCAGAATTATAAGCGCGGACCAACCGGGTTGCGCGAAGCCGAGATAAATTTAAGAGTGGCTTTATATCTCAAAGAATTCTTAGAAAAGTCCGGCGCAATGGTAATTTTAACTCGTGACGGTGACTATGAAATTGACTTAAAAAAACGAACTGAGATGGCGAATTTCAATCAAGCTGATATTTTCATTTCCTTGCATCACAATGCCGCAACCAATCCTCAAACCAATTATGCTTCGACCTGGTATCACGGCGACGCCGATTTTGCGCCAGCCAGCCTCGATTTAGCACGTTATATCCAGCAAAGCCTGATTGAAAATCTGCGCCTGCCTCAACAGCTACCGACCGGTTTGCTCTCGGATTATTTGATGCACACGAATGGATTCGGCGTTCTCCAGAATCTTAATATGCCGGGCGTTTTACTGGAAATTTCCTTCTTTACTAATCCCCAAGAAGAAAAATTGCTCAGCAAACCGGAATACAATCGCCTCGAAGCTTATGCTATTTACCTCGGTATCGTGCGCTGGGCGGCGGCTGGCATTCCAAAAGCTATTCTGATTGAGCCCCGTCCTGATACTACGATTATTGACAAACAGCCGACCATTTACTTGAAAATCAAAGACGGTCTGCATGAACGTCCCGGAAACTGGATGCTCAGTCGCGAGCAATATTTCAGTCGCCAGGTAACCTTCTTCCTCGACGATTCGATTGCACCATTTATTCTGGACCGCGATCAAAACCTGATTATTCATCTACCGGAAAAACCACTATTCAACGGCTGGCATAACACTTATGCCGAGGTCGTCAATTACCTCGGCAATCATAATTTGCCGCATCGAGACCGCTTCCGGATCGCACCGCCGGCTCAGTTTCTATTTGCAAAAGCCTGGAATGACCGTCTGCCTGCCGATGGGAAAGCTTTTACTGGAATTGATGTCTTAGCCCTGGATATAGACAGTCTCGAGGTAGCCGATGGCGATACGGTCCGAGCCGTCGCCGACTACGGAAAATGGAACCGCCCCGCCGCCGCAACTTCCAATGGCTTGGCGACTTTTTATCTTCAGACAGATTCTTTACCGGGGATTGCGACTTTGAAATTTTCAATCGGTGAAGCGCATACATACTTGACAGTCTCTTTTTGGGATACTAATACCACCCTAATTGCCGGTTTTTGCCGGAACGCAAAAAATAGCCTACCAATCGAAAATGTTTTAGTCACTCTTATGCCGGATTCGGTTCAACAATTGACAAACGCTGACGGGATTTACTATTTTCCGCAGACCAAACCC
>Ga0208824_1002827_pt1 | contig 12684 bp, 10 predicted proteins | sample AD_JPNTR3_MetaG_FD_184447 | JGI IMG/M metagenome (GOLD analysis project Ga0208824, IMG submission 184447) | Active sludge microbial communities of municipal wastewater-treating anaerobic digesters from Japan - AD_JPNTR3_MetaG (SPAdes) (version 2) | ecosystem: Engineered > Bioreactor > Anaerobic...
AATCTTAGGCCATCAAGGGTAAGATTTGCATTACTTCTCATAATATCTTTTATCAGTTCAAATAAGTCTTTTATAGAGATTTCAGTATTTGAACCTATATTTACCGTTTCCCCTATAGCTCGTTCACAATTTGCTAATAACCTAAAACCGTTGCAGATATCTTTAACATAATTGAAATCACGAGTAGGAGTTGTATCACCTAATTTAATTTCTTTCACTCCACTAGCTATTTGTGTTATTATAGTAGGAATTACAGCTCTGGCAGATTGACGGGGTCCATAAGTATTAAAAGGGCGAACAATAGTAACCGGAAGTTGGAAAGCATTATAAAAACTCATTGCTATAGCATCCGCACCAATTTTACTTGCACTATAAGGTGATTGAGGTTGCAAGGGATGTTTTTCGTCAATAGGAACATATTGTGCTGTACCATATACTTCACTAGTGGAAGTTATTAATATTCTTTTTATATTACAATCTTTTGCAACCTGGCAAATATTATATGTACCTTTTATATTCGTTTCTATAAAACTTTCTGGAGCTCTATAAGAATAGGGTATAGCAATCAAAGCTGCTAAATGAAATATCAAATCTATATCCTTACATATTTCTCTACAAAAAGCTAAATCTCTAACATCTCCACAAATAATTTCTAAATTTGCATGTGATTTAACATCCTCAAGCCAACCCCAATAATTAAAAGAATTATATTGTGCTAAAGCTCGAACATTATATCCTTCATCTAATAGTGCTTCAGTAAGATGCGAACCGATAAAACCATCAGCACCTGTAACTAAAACTTTCATATTTACTTTTCCTATCCACAAATTATCACAAATTTTTTTTAAATCCTCTAAACCTTCTAAACTTAATCTAAACAATTTGTGCTAATTCGTGGACTTATTTAAAGTATTCATTATATATTTCCTGAGCTTTATGATAGTCATCAACCTGACCTATATCTAACCAATACTCTTTTATTGGATAATGAGAAATAGGTAATCCTTTAGAAAGCATATCCTTAATCAAACTATCCATACCATACATCGTATCATCAGGAATTAAATCTAAGATTTCTGCTTTAAATATATAAATACCAGCTAAAATTGTAGTTTTTATATTTGGTTTTTCTTCTATTCCTATGACATAGTCCCCTTCTGTATGAATATTACCAAATTGAAATGGAGTATATATATCTTTAGTGGCTATAGTTAAAAGGGTATCTTTAGAGCAGGCAAAATTATAAAGATTTCTATATGGTAAAAGAGTGAGAATATCACCATTCATTACTAAAAAAGGTTCATCTTTTAATTCATTTTGTAGTAATTTGACTGGTCCTGCAGTTCCCAATGGTTTATCTTCTTTACTGATTGTTAGTTTAACACCATATTTACTACCATCACCAAAGAAATTTTCAATATAACTGGATTTATAATTAGTTGCCAAATAGATATGATTAAAACCATTATTTTTCAGATGTTCAATCTGTATTTCTAATACTGATTTTTCACCAATAGGTAATAAAGGTTTAGGAATTATATCAGTAAATGGTTTTAATCTACTACCTAATCCCCCACATAAAATAACTGCTTTCACTTAAACTCCATAAATAAGTTATTAGTATCTCTCACAGATTGCACAGATAACACAGATTATGATTTATCAATAAAATATAGTTTATGTTAAATTCATCAAAGCATAATTTAAGTCGTCAGCGGTTCGTTTCCAGCTATAATAATTAACTAATTCTTCCCTTGGAACGGTTTTTACTTTTATTTTCCCATTAATTATATCTTCAAGTTTTTTTGCCCATTCATCATAATCATAAGGAGAAACAAATTCACCAGCATTGTGTTTTTTCAAAAATTCATAGCTATCTCCCATATTTACATGTAATATTGGGGTGCCAATTGCCATACACTTCACTGCCCCATACGAACCAGCAAACATATATGGAACAGTTACAAATAGATCAGCAGCAATAAAATAATTTCTCAAAACATCATCTTCAACATATCCCACAAAATGTACTTTCTCCTCTAATTTATGCTTTATAACCTGTTCATTTAAATAAGATTCATATTCTAAAGTTCCATGCCCTGTTATATAACATATAAATTCTCTTTCAGCTTTTACTTTGGTCAAGCATTCAATAAATTTATCAACCTGATATTCAGGAACCAATCGCTGAGATAAAAGAATAACAAAAGAGTATTGAGGTATATTTAAAATTCTCCTGGCTTCAACTTTGTCTACTACCGGTCTCCAGTAATCACAATCAAGACCAAACTCAAATAAAAATATATTAATTATTGGAAAAATCTTTTTTAGATTATTTAATGCCTCAGGATTATTGTTACTAGTCAATAGATTTTTAATACCTTTTAACCATCTAATCTTATTATATCTTATTAATAAATTATTTATTATTTTTAAGGGATTAATATTATTAATACTATCTGGTAAAAGTAATTTACTATTAAGAAAATGATAAAATAATATTTTTGATTTTTTTATCGTATTTATTAATTTAACATTAATATACTTATAAAATTGAGCATCAATCATAAAAATAGTATTTTCACTATCATAACATTTTGCTAATTTTAATAAATCTCGAGAATATAAATATTTAAAATATTTATATCTTTTAAACACTTTTATTATTTTAGCTGGGAAATTTCTATGCACCAATCCATTCTGAAGATGTGCGGTATAAATTTTATCAGATAAAGGATCCTGCTGCCACACTTCACAATTATAATTGGGATAATATTCTACTAATGCTTTTAAAAGTAAATCCCCAAATTCTGTCCCTTCAATATAAAGTAACTCTCCATTTTTAACTCTCCAAACATTATTCTCCGGAAGTAATTTGTTAGCCCATTCATTATAATTAGGACTACCAGGTATAACAAAAATAACATTTTTCATATATTGTAACTTCAGCAATTTATATTATAATAAAAAGTTTATTATTCACTTATTTCATTGTATGCATATTTAAAGGTCTTTTTTATATTCAAAGTTTCTAATAACAATTTCCAGTGCTCTTTTTTCATAAAGCCCGTTCTATGCAATATAAAATATAATGGTATAAGATAAAGGGGAATTATAATTAACCACCAGATTGATATAACCTTTCTTAAATAAACAGTCATTATAAAAGTTATAACAGTCCAGCCAATTATAATTATGTGACGGATATTATTTTTCTTTTTTATATGAACTTCTCCCAATTTCTTTGCAAAATGAAGAAATAGCCCATTTCTGGTGAGATTAAGAACTAATTGATTAGCTGCCAAACCAATTGCACCTAAATTCAGCATATTTGGGGCAATAAATATAAATGTGGAAATTATAAATATTAACAAATATATAATATTTATAATAACAACAATATTGAACTTACCCATCCCTTCAATGATGTTTCCGTATGGTGTTCCCAATATAGATAAATAAGATGCAAATATTAATAATTGAAAGGGAACTATACTCGGTTTATATTTATTACCAAGTATTAATACAAGTATTGGTCCCCCAATCATTGCTAATAAGCAAATTAAAGGAAAAATAAAAAGAATAATAAATTCATGATATTGATAAATTTTTGTGTTAACAGCATCCCATTCGCCTTTACTAATAAAATTAGAAAAAAGAGGAAAAAAAATTAATCCTACCGAATTAGATATAGTTAAAATAAGTCCCCCAATTGAACTTGCTGCAGAATAGTAACCAAGTTGAGTTGTATCAGTTAAATGTGCTACTAATAATTTATCACTGTAACTTGTTACAGAATTTATAATAGTTATAGCAATAATAACTCGTCCATATTTAAAATATTGTTTAGCTAATATATTATCATATTTCCCGATAGGGTATTCTTTTAATAATCTATATATAACAGGAATAAAAAGAATTGCTAATATTAAATGCCAAGAATATAATTTTAAGGCTAAATTTTTAATAAAAAATATTACAATTAATATTCTACCTATATGAAAAATAATGGTCTTAAAAAAATTGGGAAGATTTGCCTTCGCCTGCTGTAAATTAGCTGTAAAAACGACCTCAGCATATTGACGATATAACTCAAAAGTATAAGTTAATAAGGCAATAATAATTATCCATTCCTGTTCTCTACTTTCAAAAGGGTAATTAAGAACAATTTTTTGAACAAGAAACAAAGCAAGAACAACTATAAAATAAATTAATGCACATATTAATTGTAATCTGGTATAAACAGCCATACACTGGCTATGGTCTTTGCCTTCAGAAACTAGTTTAATATGAGCTACCCCAAAAATACCATTTATAAATCCAAACAAGGAAACATAAGAGGTTGCATAGGCAACCATACCCATAACACTGGGTCCTGCAAATCTGGCAACTATAATTCCGGCAATCATTCCTAAAATTTGAGTAATTGCCGTAGAGCCATACTGAACAATAAATTTTTGTTTTAGCATTTTATTTATTTTATTAGATATTTTTCATTTGATAAATAATCATTTCCAATTGACGAAAGCAATGAAGCATTAACAGCGGCTAAAAGCCAGGCTAAATAAAGATGTTTAAAGTATTCATATAAAGCAAAACCCCACATCTGCCCAGAAGTACTATGTTCCTCAAACATAGCAAGCATGGCAAGTATAAATACAATACTGCCATTTTTTATTTTATACTTCACATAAGGCTTTTGTCCATAAACATATATTTTTACACAAACAAGTAAAAATATTATCATCCATATTGAATATCCTATAATCCCTCCTTGAAATAAAATAGACTCATTGCCAATATGCATATTCCAATTTTTGAAAAAATCAATTGAAAAGCCAAAACCTAATATAGGTCTCTGTTGAAATAAAGATAATAATTGTGGCCTAACTTTTGTAACCCTCGTCATTGTTCCTGCCATGGTTGGATCACCCTTAAATAAATATTCAACAGTCTTAAACCTTTCAAATGATAATGATATTTGATTTATTATTGATGGATAAAATATATTAATAGATATTATAATTAATCCCATCATTAATAAAGTTAAAAGAATTTGTTTAATAAATTTAAATCCCCGCATAAAAAATATAGAACATAATAAAATAATTAATCCAAGAATCCATCCTCTTGTGGCAGATAGAAAAATATTTATGATTGAACATACTATTATTAAATTTAAATATATTTTATTAAAATATTGATTTTCTGAACAAATATAAAATAATGCCATTACCAAACTGAACATTAAAATACTGTAAGAATCAAATACTCTAATTAATCCTGTACTTTCCACAAAACGAATTTCCTTATATTTTCCTATTAATATCTCATGTAAATAGAAACCAGTTATATGGGTATAAAACAATAAAATCGTTGCTATAAAAACAAATGGGGCTATGAGTTGAAAAGTTTTAGCAAGCTTATCTGAATCATATATGAATTCAGGTATTAATAAAATCCAAATCCAACGCATAATAGTACGTATAGATAATATCAGACTATCAATATTCATATTTATGGAAAATGAATATAATATTGTAAAGATTCCATATATTATAATGAATTTAAAGTAATTGCTAAATATAAAATAATGTTTGTCTTTTTTTATAAGGGCTTTAATTATGTATATTATAAGAAATAATTCTTCAAAGCCTATTGCTGAGCCTGCCCCAATTCTATACATAGGTAATCTATATATGTCAACAGCATAACCTTCAGAAAATAATCTTCCTGGATTACTGTAAATAATAAAAAACCAGGATAACCAGAATATATCATTTTGGGAAAATAATATTATCAGAAGCAGGAATAAAAATATTAACTTTATGGTTAATTGAGGAACACCAAGGTGGGGAAATATATAAACAACTATTATCGTAAAAATAAATGCTATTAAAAGAAATGTATTTTCCTTACACCATATAGGATATTTATTGGAATTAATGTATGTTAAATTATCCATCTATTTAATAGTCATTTTATTTTTTAGCCGCCAGATTAAAGCACTATTGATACCTGCAAACATATAAAGTGCTTTTTGGATTTTACCTTTAAGGGCAGTTTTGATTATGGCTGGTAAGTAAATTTTATATATTCTTGTTCGTAAGTATTTTTTAACAATGTCAGGTTCACAGTTTTTCATCACCGCAATCATTGGATTACGAGCATCATAATATGCTTTTTGAGGAGAATCTTTGCCAAGAGTCATACTTTCTTTATGCCAGAGTTTAGCTTTATGAGCAAACATAATTTTAAAACCAGCTTTTTTTGCTCTTAATTGCCAGTCAAAATCCTCAGATTCAAGGAAAAATTCCGGGTCATATCCACCTGTTTTTAAATATATTTCCTTAGATACTAACCAGAAGATATCATCACAAAAATCCAGTTCACAATCTCTATCATATTGTCCTTTATCCACTTCTCCACGACCTATATGTCCTCCGTTTATAAGAACAGGATCTGATTTTTTCCCTACTGTCTGAAAGGTCAAAGGTGAGTCTGAATAATATACTTTTCCCGTCGTAAATGCTATGCCTTCTTGTGCAGTAGCGGTTTCTACAAGTGCAGAAATTATTTGTTTATCTACAACGACATCATTATTAGAAATTAGAACAAAGTCATAATCATTTTGTTCAAAAGCATAGGATAAACCAAGATTCATTCCTCCAGAATAGCCAAGATTCTTTTCTGTTCGTATAAGAATAACATTAGGAAACTTATTTTGTATATACTCACCCGTTCCATCAGTTGAACCATTATCAATCACCGCTACTGAAAAATTAGAATATTCACAATTTAAATATGAGGGAACAGAATCAGCTAAAAGGTCTTTACCATTATAGTTTAAAATAAGTACTAATACTGATGGATTCATTTGTGTAGGTTAACCTTTAAATTGATAAAGAGCTTCTGAAACATAATTAATTTCCTGCTCTGTTAATTCTACAAACAGGGGAAGAGTGATAAATTCTTTCCAAATAGTTTCTGCTGTCTTACAGAGAACATAGAAATTCATAAATAAAGGATGGAGAGTTAGAGGATAAAAATGAACCCCGGTAGATATCCCTTTTTCCTTAAGGAAAACAATGAGTTTATCACGTTGCTTAGTTCTAATACCGAAAATCCAGTACACATCTCGTTTAGTATTATAAGGTAATAAAGGTTTAATCTCTTTTAAATCTTTTATATTTTCAAGATATAAATTTATATGCTTGGATCTGATCATATTCATATAATCTAATTTTTTTAATTGCATCAGGCCAATTGAAGCTGCTAAATCATTCATATTATATTTGTATCCTAAAACTGAGATTAAATAATGCCAGTGATAGGCATCATTAACTGCTTCATTACGAAAATCACTCGCCCTTCTCCAGGTATCTTTATCTATACCTACCCAGCGATATGGTTTCAGCTTTTCAATAATTTCTTCGTTTGCAGAGCAAATCATTCCACCGTCACCAGTGGTCATAAGTTTCTTTTCCTCAAAACTGAAACATCCAATATCTCCCCAGGTACCAAGTTTTTTCCCTTTATACTCGCCTCCAGCACAATGTGCACAATCCTCAATTACTTTCATTCCTTTATCGTAAGCAAAATCTAAAATATTTTCTATATCAACCGGATATCCTCCATAATGAACTGGAATAACAGCTACACAATCATTATCATACTTTTTTTTCAAATCAACAATATCCATCTGAAGAGTAATTGGATCAACATCAACAAAAACAGGTATTAATCCATTATAAAGTGCAGCAGCTGCAGTTGAAACAAAAGTTATAGCAGGTACAAGTACTTTTTTCCCTTGTGGAAAATTAAACGCAGTTAACGCAAGGTGCAAAGCAGCTGTTGCAGAATTAACTGCTAAAGAATAAGACCCCCCAATATATGTACTCCAATTTTTCTCAAATTCCATAACTTTTGGACCTAAACCTAACCATCCGCTATCAAACGTATCTTTAATACTATCTAATTCTTCTTGAGTAAGATATGGTTTAAATAACCTTATATTCATAATTTTCACCCTTTATATAAAACCTTAATTTATTAAAATATATTTATTATTTATAAGATGTTGTATTATGTTGAATTAAAATTGATAATGTAATACATTTAGCTAATTAGTAAATTATTTGATAAATTATATAGTTGCTATATGTTATTAAAAAAAGAACTGAAAACATCATTTATATAATTTAGTCTATCTTCATCTATTCCTGGATAACAACCTATAAAAAATGTATTATTAGTTATGATATCTGAATTTTTAAGTGATTCTACAACTCTATGCTCAATATTAAGATAACCTGGATGTCTTAATAAATTACCACTGAATAAATTCCTAGTCTCAATTCTGTTTTCTTCCAAAAAATTTGCAATCTGATTACGAGTTATATACTCATTATTTTTTACAGTTAGGGGAAATGCAAACCAGGCAGGATTACTAAATTCTGTGGCACGTGGTAAAATAAAATATTCTTTATATTGTTGCATTATTTTATATAGATAATCAAAATTATTCTTTCTTTTTTCAATAAAACTATCCAGCTTATTAATTTGAGCACATCCTATAGCAGCTTGCAAATCTGTCATCTTAAGATTATAGCCAATCTCTGAATAAACATATTTATGATCATATCCATAGGGTAAATTACCATACTGTCCACTAAATCTCTTAACACAAGTATTACTTTTCCCTCCTGAACAGTAACAATCCCTGCCCCAATCCCTAATTGATTTACATATTTTTGCTAATTCTTTATCTTCACATAATACAGCTCCTCCTTCACCTGTAGTAATATGATGTGCAGGATAAAATGAACAAGTGGCTAAATCACCAAATGTCCCGGTTAATTTACCTTTATATTTACTCCCCAAAGCATCACAATTATCTTCTATTAACCATAAATTATTCTTCTTGGCAAGATATGAAACAATATCTAAATTAAATGGATTACCAAGTGTATGAGCAAGAAAAATAGCTTTGGTTTGAGGTGATATAGCTTTCTCAATTAATTCTGCTTTAATATTATAAGTACCTAATTCAATATCTACAAAAACAGGGATTAATCTATTTTGAACAAGAGGTGCTACGGTTGAAGGAAAACTTGCTGCAACTGTAATAACTTCATCTCCTGGTTTTAATCTTCTATCTTTTAATTTTTTAGAAGTAAGTGCCGTAATAGCAATAAGATTTGCTGAAGAACCGGAATTCACAGTTATAGCATTTGATAAACCAAGATATTTTGAAAGATTAAGTTCAAATTCCTCAGTATAAGGACCTGTGGTTAGCCAAAAATCTAAACTGGCACTAATAAGATTTTGTATTTCCTCAAAATTGAATACCCTTCCAGCATAAAAAACTTTATCTTTATCTTTGTTAAACGGTTCTGGTTTATGTATTATTTCATAATATTCTTTACATAATTCCAGTATTTGATCTTTAATAGCCTGTTTGTTGTTCATTATTTAACCCCTTTAAAAATTTTGAAATTTCTTTAAAGGTTTTAAAACCTTTATCTCTCTCCGATAAAATTGGATTATTTACATTCCATGTTATGCCTAATTCTTTATCCTTCCATATAATCCCATCTTCATATTGAGGATTATAAGGTTTATTCATTTTATATTATAAGATAACAATCATCTGCTCTTGTAACAAAACCATGTGCAAAATTAGCAGGGATATATAATGCCGAATGATACTTATCTGATAACTCTATCATCTGCCATTTACCGTAATCAGGAGAATTAATGTCAATATTTACTGCTACATCGCTTATATGCCCTTTCAATAGTATAATCATTTTTGCTTGGGAAAATGGCTCGTATTGAAAATGTAATCCTCTAACCGTATTTTTGGAGCGAGAATATGAAATACTTTCTTCACACCATTTTAAAGGAATGTTAAATTGTGATAATACTGATTCATCCCAGAATCTTAAAAAATATCCTCTATTATCATATATTGGGTCAAAATGAATTAAAAATACACCTTTTAATGAAGTCTCTTCAATTTTCATATTGAATGCTCGCGAAAAATTTATGAATCTGGTTAATTGAAACTTCTGACATATTTTCGCCATTATAATACTTTTTGTACCAGTCCACTGTATGGAAAACAGATTCATCAAAGTTCCATACGGGTTTCCATTTAAGAATTGTTTTAATCTTAGTAGTATCCAAGAATAGATTTTTAGCTTCCTTACCTAATTTTTCATTTTGTTCTATTTTAAGTTCCCCTTTGCACCAGTAAGAAATAACTTTTTCTACAAGTTTTTTTACTGTTTTCATAGAATCAAAATCAGGTCCCACATTCCAGGAACCTTGGTAAATTTCTTGATCTTCAACAAGATTGATAGCAAGTAATAAATACGCATAAAGAGCATCTAATACATGTTGCCAGGGTCTTACAGATAACGGACTTCTGATAATTATTGGTTTATCAGCAGCTAATGCTTTTATACAATCTGGTATAATGCGATTTTCAGCCCAATCGCCTCCACCTATTACATTACCTGCTCTTACACTTGCTACATTCATTTTATTAAATGATTGTAAATAGGAATAACTAACCATTTCTGAACAAGCTTTACTTGCACTATAAGGATCCTTGCCACCTAATCTATCAATTTCTCTATATCCCCAGAGCCATTCATTATTTTCATAACACTTATCACTGGTTATAATTATACAAGCTTTTACGGATTCACTGTTTCTACAGCATTCTAAAATATTAACAGTACCTTGAATATTTATATCAAATGTTTCTCTTGGATTCTGATAACTTTCTAATACTAATGACTGGGCAGCTAAATGAAAAACTATCTCCGGTTTATACTTATCAAAAACTTCAGAAAGCTTATTATAATCACGGATATCTCCTCTAATATCGTCAATCTTTTCACTTATGTTGATTAAATTAAAATGGTCATAAGAATGAACGGGGCTCAAAGCATAACCTACAATTTTTGCTCCAAGTTCAGTTAACATTAAAGATAACCAGGAGCCCTTAAATCCAGTATGTCCAGTAATTAAAACTTTTTTCCCAGAATATTTATTTAAGAGAAACATATTCGTTACCATATTTTCCAAAATGCTTTATTCTCATTCCACAATTTATTTAAATGCTCAATATCTCTAACAGTATCTGCACACTCCCAAAAACCTTTATGTTTATATGTCATAATTTCACCCTCAGTTACTAATTTTTCTAAGGGACCAAATTCAAAATCACACTCAGGATCTTCTGATAGATATTCCATTAACTTTAGATTGAAAACCATAAATCCTCCATTTATTAATCCCTGACTCGTTTGAGGCTTTTCTTCGAAGGATATAACATGTCCATCTCTTTCAATTATCTCACCAAATAAAGAAGGAGGTTTCACTCCTGTAATAGTTAAAATTTTACTATGAGACCTGTGATATTCAACTAAAGCATGTATATTGATATCAGCAACCCCATCACCATAAGTAATAAAATTTAAATCATCATCTAAATATTTTTCAACCTGTTTTAAACGAGAACCTTTTAAATTTCTTAAGCCTGTATCAACTAAAGTAACATTAAAATTATCACAATTTGAATTGTGAAATTCAATCTCCTCAGTGGATAGATTAATAGTAAAGTCACAATTATATGTATAATAATTATAAAAATAATCCTTTATCACATTCCCTTTATAGCCCAGGCATAAAATAAAATCGTTATATCCATAGAAGCTAAAAATCTTCATAATATGCCATAATATCGGTTTACCGCCTATTTCTATCATTGGTTTTGGAATTATTTCCGAAATTGAACCTAATCTTGTTCCCTTTCCACCAGCTAATATTATAACTTTCATAACTTTTTCTTAATCCCCCGTCTATATTAATTTATTTAAAGTTATTTTATAAATAATATTAATTATTTAATTGATTACTGGAATATAGATTAAAATTTTAATATTATTGAATACCAGCTTGTTTTACGGGATTTGAAAGTCTTGGTAAATAACTAATATGATAGGAACATCTTGGATCATCTTCTCCATCTCTTAGATATTTATCAACATCTTCAATAATCCAATAATTATTAATAGCATTCACATTATCAAAAGTATATGAATAAGGTTCTGCACTATGAATAATATCTATAAAACAATCAATTATACCATAAAAATTATTATTCGTAATATTATTAATTAATCCACTGGGTTTTATACCTATAATAGATTTATAAAAATTATTATAATGAATTTCATTATTAAAAGAAGAATATCTATAATTATAAATATTATAATTTATATTATGAATAAATATATTATGTTGAATATCACCACTACAATATCTAGCTCTGATCGCTATATCCATAGTATCAAAATAACAATTGTTGATGTAATAAGCGCCGCTAATGTAGATTGATGCACCATCCTGTTTAATTTTATTTAAAATACAATGAGAAATATTTAATGAAACATTGGACTTTTCAAGGTTAGATCTACAGGAAATTCCATGAGCATTACAATTTGAAATAGTTAGATAACTTATATTGGTGTTACCTTCTAAAACAGTAAAAGTTAAAGCTGTACCACAATTATTTATTCTAAAATAATTAATAATATTAATATTTATATTAGTAGTAGATAATGCATTGCTACCATAATTTATAATCCCTGATCTAAGATTAATCTC
>Ga0208824_1002833_pt1 | contig 12676 bp, 8 predicted proteins | sample AD_JPNTR3_MetaG_FD_184447 | JGI IMG/M metagenome (GOLD analysis project Ga0208824, IMG submission 184447) | Active sludge microbial communities of municipal wastewater-treating anaerobic digesters from Japan - AD_JPNTR3_MetaG (SPAdes) (version 2) | ecosystem: Engineered > Bioreactor > Anaerobic >...
AAAACGCAAGATTTCCTCGCGACCTTTGAAGATTGAGTATCAACTTTTGCCCCCTATCCCCTGGCCCCTTTCCCCCGCGCGGCGCGGGGGAAAGGGGAACTTTTTTTGTGGGGCTTTGCAGGCGGGCTACGCCCGCCTGCAAAGCCCCAATTTTTTTCTCCCCCTCCCCAACGGCGCAGACGCCGTTGGGGAGGGGGCAGGGGGTGGGGCAAAAGCTACAGGCCACAAAGGTCCCTTCATCGCCGTCTGGCTGCCTGGCGCCAGGCTGAACAGTCACTCAGAAAGTTATTGGACGCTGATTTTTGCATATTCACGCTTATTCTTCATATTTTATGCGCGCATCAGCGTTCATCCGCGCCCAACTCTAAGGGCGCCTGGCCCAGGTGCCGGGCGATCAGCGTGAGAAGCCGCCGCGGGCTGAGCGGTTTGCTGACGTATTCATCCGCGCCCGCGGCCAGGCAGCGCTCACGATCCCCCGGCATCACCAAAGCCGTCATCGCCACAATCGGAATCGCCTGGAACCGGCACTGGGATCGAATCCGCCGCGTCGTCTCAAGCCCATCCAGCTCCGGCATCTGGATGTCCATCAGAATCAGGTCAGGACGCAGATCCGCCAGCGACGCCAGCGTTTCAACACCGTTGTGCGCCACCTTCACCTGCAACCCCTGACTCGTCAGATATTCCTCCAAAATCGTCGCGGTGCGCCCATCATCCTCCGCGATCAGAATCCTCCGTCCCTCCACTGCCCGGTCGGCGATAGCGGTCGTCCCGTCGCCGGCCCCTGCCCGCGAAGCCCTCGGCAACTCTTCCTCTGCCTGCAGGTCGGGCGAGGGCAGTCGCACGGTGAAACGACTTCCCTTCCCCACCTCGCTGCTGACCGCGACGCTGCCGCCATGCAGTTCCACGAGACGATACACCAACGCCAGTCCCAACCCCGCTCCCTGATACTCCCGCGATAGGCGGGTATCGAGTTGCACAAAAGGTTTGAAGAGCTGCGGCATAGCGTCGGCCGCAATGCCAATGCCCGTGTCCCACACGGTGAAGGAGATGATCTGTTCATCAGGCCAGGCCTGCACCTCGAGACCGATGGCGCCTTCTTGAGGGGTGAACTTGGCGGCGTTGTTGAGCAGATTAACCAGAATTTGTTTAAGATAACGTTCGTCGGCGTAAATTTGCTTCACGGCAGGGTCAAAAAAGGTGCTCACCTGCAACCGTTTCTCCTTGACCAGATTGGTCACCAGGCGCAGGCTCGCCAGGCACACCTCTTCGACGTCCACAAGGCAAAGATCGAGGGCCACCTTGCCGGCCTCAATGCGCGCGATGTCCAAAATGTCATTGATGATCGCCAGCAGATGCCGGCCGCTCTCCTCAATGCCCTGGACGGCTTTCAGCTGCCGCGGGCTCAACGTCCCATAAATGCCCTCATTGAGCATCTCCGAAAAGGCCAGGATAGCGGTCAGAGGCGTGCGGAGCTCATGGCTTGTCGTGGCCAGGAATTCGTCTTTGGCGCGCACCGCCTGCGCGAGTTCGACATTGGCCGCGCGCAGCTCGGCCGTCCGTTTCTCAACGCGCTGCGCGAGCAGGGCCCGCTCTTCCAGCAAGGCGGCCTCAGCGCGCTGACGCTCCGCCAGCTCGTGCTGCGCCTGCGCGTAGAGCCGGGCATTGGTGATGGCGATCACCGCGTGATTGCCGAGCGCCACCAACAGGGCCTGATCCTGCGCGGTGAACTGACCGTGAAGTTTGTTGACCGCCGTCAGCACGCCGATGATCTGTTCGCCGCTGCGCAAAGGCACGGCGAGCATCGAAGTCACCAGCAAGCCGCTCTGCTGTCGAATCCCCGGATAGTACTCGGGGTCCGCCGGCAGATCGCCGACGATCTCTGGGATGCCCGTTCGGAACACCCGCCCCACAACGCCCTGTCCCGGCGGCACCCACAGGCCCACGATGGGATCCGTCGCCGCGCGGAAGACCAGGTCGCCGGTCTCCGGTTCAGGGCTCAGGATAGTGCAGCTGGTAGCGTCTACTAACGGCGTCGCCTGTTCAACGATAAACTGCAGCAGCGCCTCCGGATCCAGCTGCGAAGACATGGCCATGCCGATGCGATACAACGTCTCCAGCTCCGTCACCCGCTGCCGTAGCGCGATCTGTTGCACCTGCAAGTCACGGGCAATGCGCGCCCGCTCCTCGATCTCGGCCTGCAAACGGACATTGACCCTGGAAAGCTCTGCGGTCCGTTCCACCACCCGCTGCTCCAGGGCGGCGTGCGCCTGCAACAACAGCCCTTCCGCCTGTTTGCGCTCGCTGATGTCGCGCAGCGCGACGAGCATCGGCGCCCCCGAGACGCCGGGCCGGCCCATCGCCGGCTCAACCTGGGGATGCCCTCGCACCACCGCTTCCAGGAACAGCACCGACCCATCTTTGCAGATGCCATGGACTTCCGTGGCAACGACTTCCCCCGTCGGCGTCCCTGAAGGGCACGCGGGAAGTTCCCCGGCGATGAAACGCGAGAGCGGTTGACCTGCAACCTCACCCCGTTCGTAGCCCAACATGTGCAGGAAGCCGGGGTTCGGTTCCACAATCACCCCATCCTGAACGAGCAACAGCCCCTCAAAGGTCGTCTCTAACAGGATGCGATACCACGTTTCGGTCCTTTCCAGTTGCTGCCGCTGTTGCTGCCGCTGTCGGTGACGATAGACGACCATAATGAAGACCACCCCAGACGCCAGCATTCCCCCCGCCAGCGTGTGAATCAGCGTCCGCGACCACGTGATAGGGGACCACAAGGCGAAAAAGAACAGGCTGCCGACGATGTCGAGCAGCGCTGTGCCCAGAGCTATCGGTATCGGCAAGAAAAGGAATAGGGTGGTAACAATCAAAATATTGTAAAGCAAGATGAACGGGTTGGATGCGGAGATCGCGTAGCCGAAAATGAGAAGGCTACAAACGACGCCCAAGAAAAACAAACCCCAGCGGAAATGACGCGTTCGGCTAAAGCCGTAGCCGAACAACAAAGCGATAAAAGCGATGACCAGGTATCGGTTGTTCGCATAAACAGGCAGCTCAGGATTGACCCCCCGGTCCAACAGCACCAGCGCTATCAGCACCGCCGTATCGAAAAGCAACAACAGCGTCAGTTGTCGCGCCAGCGAACGTTCTTCCGCCGAAGGGAACTCCGTCCAGGGGGCCGTGAGCGCCTGCCACCCACGGTCGAGCCACACCCTCGCTCTGCTGTCGTGTTTCATCCTGCCTCGCCCCGAACGATGGATTGAGATGCCTTGAGTATAACACCGGCTGCATGGCTCGTCAAAGTACTTGACAGCTTTTCAAAGTTGTTTTATTATGGAGATGATCTAAAGAGAATACGAGCCTCCGACCCAGACGGGTCCTCCTGGGACCGCTGGGCGATAGGGTGCAGCGAGCAATCGTTGCGCCTGCCATTTGCAAAGGAGGCAATCCTCCCCTCGAAACAGCGGGGAGGGTTGCTTCCTTTTCTTATTTTATAAGGGTTTTCACTGTTTTATTAAAGGCGTCTCGCCCTGTCACAGGGCCCAATGTTCCTGAACGCCGATGAGGGCGTTCCCCTATCATCTTACCTGAGGAGGTTGTTATGTGGATTTTGCGGTTGAACATGACAGATCGTTCGTATCAGCTGGAAGCCGTACCGGAACGGTACAAGAATTTGGGAGGACGCGGCCTGACGTCCACGATCCTGTATGATGAAGTGGACCCCACGTGCCATCCCCTCGGCCCGCACAACAAAGTGATCTTCGCCCCCGGCATCATCACCGGCACGGCAGCGCCGACGTCGGCCCGCGTCTCCGTAGGAGGGAAGTCACCCCTGACCGGAGGCATCAAGGAGGCCAACGCCGGCACCGGTTGGGCGCCTGCGCTCGCCAGGATGCGCATCAAGGCCATCGTCGTCGAAGGGGAACCGCAAGAGGCGGGGAAATACTGGATGGTGACCCTCCGCTGGGGAGGCGATGCGCCCCAAGTGGAATTCCTGCCGGCGGATGAGTATGTGGGACGCAACCTCTACGAGGTCTTCCCCGAGGTCTATGCGCGGTTTGGAGACAAGGTCCACGTCGCCGGCATCGGCCCCGCCGGCGAGTTTAAGTACCCCAATTCCGGCATCGTCTTCAATGACATGAAGAACCACCCCTCACGCTACGCCGGCCGCGGCGGCCTGGGCGCGGTCATGGGCAGCAAGGGATTGAAATTTATCGTCGTGGATCCCGCCGGCGCCCCCGGCGTGGAGATCGCCAACCCGGAGCTCTTCAAGGAAGGCTCCCAGAAGATGCGCGAAGCGCTGATGACGCACGCCATCACCAAACCGAAAGGGGGCCTGAACACCTACGGCACGGCGATCCTGGTCAACATCCTCAATGAGGCGGGAGGATTGCCCACCCGCAACTTCCGCGAGGGCCGCTTCGAGGGCGCGGCAAGGGTTGCCGGTGAAGCTATCTTCGAGACCAACAAACAACGCACCGGCAAGGAAGTCTACAATCATGCTTGCAGCCCCGGTTGCATCATCCAGTGCTCCAACACGCTGTATGCCCCCGACGGCAGCGAGATCGCTTCCTGCATCGAGTATGAGTCCGACTGGGCCTTCGGGCCGGATTGCGGCATTGACAATCTGGACAAGATCGGCGAGCTGGTGACGCTCTGCAACGCCTACGGGCTTGACACGATCGAGACCGGCGTGACGCTGGGTGTAGCAATGGATTCGGGGCTCCTCCCCTTCGGCGACGCCGAGGGCGCGATCGCCTTGCTGCACGAGATGGGCAAAGGCACGCCGCTGGGACGCCTGCTGGGCAGCGGCGCGGCCACGGTTGGCAAGGTCTACGGGAATCCGCACGTGCCCACCGTCAAAGGACAGGCCATGCCGGCGTATGAGCCGCGCGCCGTCAAAGGGATCGGCGTGACCTACGCCACCACCACGATGGGCGCCGATCACACCGCGGGCTACACCATCGCCCCCGAAATCCTGAGCGTGGGCGGCAAGTCCGACCCGCTGGCTGCGGAGAGCGCCAAAGCCGACCTGAGCCGCGCCTTCCAGAGCACGACCGCGCTGATTGACTCCAGCGGGCACTGCCTCTTCATCGCCTTCGCCATTCTGGACATCCCCTCTGGCTTCCAGGGCATGGTGGACGAGGTCAATGCCGTGCTGGGCACGTCCATGAGCAGCGATGAAGCCGTGGCCATGGGCGCGGAGATCCTCAAACGCGAGCGCGCCTTCAATGAGGCCGCGGGCTTCACCCGCCAGGATGACCGGTTGCCGGAATTCATGAAGTACGAGCCGCTACCACCGCACAACGTCACCAACGATCTCCCCGACTCGGTCTTCGACTCCGTGTTCGGCCAGCTGTAAGCGACTGACTCCAGACCCACGCCGGAACAAGATTTCCGGCGTGGGTTGGTTTCTCCACGAGCTATGCTATGATATCGCCAGAAGAGAGTACAGAGAATGGGAGTCAGTCAGCCGATGAAAGTAAAAGTGAAGCTTTTTGCGACCCTGCAGCGCTACGCGCCGGAAGGACAATTTGCGGGTGAGCCGTTTGAGATGGAACTGCCCGAAGGAAGCACCATCGCCACCGTCATCGAACGGCTTGCCATCCGTCCCCACGAGGTCAAAGTCACCTTCGTGAATGGCAAGGCCCGCGCCGAGGTCTACCGTTTGAGGGAGGGCGACGAGGTCGGCATTTTCCCTCCCGTAGGAGGCGGCTAACATGGAGGACATCACCCTGGACGTCTGGCTCTACGGGCCGCTGGCGCGTTACGGCGGCAGCGACGACAACATCTTCGCGCAGGTGGCCATCACCCTACCCGCGGGGAGCGTGATGCGGGACTTGCTCGCGCGCCTGCAATTGCCCACAGAGGAGCGCGGGATCACCTTCATCAACGGCAATCTGAGCGCCATGCCCGGCTTACAACCGGACCTGGAGCACCCTCTCAGTCATGGGGACCGGGTGGCGTTATTCCATCTCAAAAGCATGTGGCCCTTCCAGTACCGGCATGACGTCGCCGCCATTCCAGAGTTCCGGGAGTCGCTCGAAGCGCGCGAGGATCACGGCTTGCGCTCGCGGTACGACACGGTCGTCAAATAAATGTGCGGACGGAGGTCGCAACGCCGCTACGGCGCGCCACGGCCAGCGCGGTTGAAATCCTCCAGATCCACAAACTGCCGCAAGGCGCCGCCCTGCAGGGCCCACAGGCCCGTCGCAAAGGCGTGGATGAAATAGCGGTCGTGCACCACTGCCAGTACCGTCCCCTCAAAAGCCGTCATGGCGCGCTCGAATTGCGTGCGGCTGGGGATGTCCAGGTGATTGATCGGCTCGTCGAGCAGCAGGAAGTTACAGCCCATGGCCGCCATCCGCGCCAGGGTCAACCGTGCGCGCTCCCCGTAGCTCAACGCCCGGACCGGGATGAAGACGTCGTCGCCGGAGAACAGGTAATAGTGCAGGAAGGAGCGCACGTCGGTATCCGACAGCGCAGCGACGGCGCGGACGACCTCGAAGGGGGTGCTGTCCGGGTCTAACGTCTCCTGCTCCTGAGCATAGTAGCCTACCTGGACGTGGGTCCCCAGGCGCACGCGCCCCTCCAGCGGGGCGAGCTGTCCCATGATCACTTTGAGCAGGGTGGTCTTGCCGGCGCCGTTGGGACCGATCAGCGCCACGCGCTCTCCCGCGCCCAAAATGGCGTCCACGTTGTGGAAGAGCGGCATACCGTCGTAGCCAGCGGCGAGGTTTTCCAGCACGAGCACCTCGCGGCCGCTCGTCGGCGCTTCCGTGAATTCGAGCTTCATCCGCCAGGTGAGTTTGGGCTTCTCCACACGCTCGTCGCTTTCCAGGTAGCGCTCGAGCTTGCGTTCCCGGGATTGGGCCTTCTGCGCCACCTTCTTGGCGTAACGACGGATGGTGGCGTCGTGCGGTTTGGTAGTGAGCTCCACACTCAGCGCCTGCATCGCCGTGCGATGCACGTCCGCCTGAATCCGCCGGATTTCTGCCTGCTCGTCCCGCCATTGCGCCAGCTGCTTCTCCCGCTGGCGTTCCCACGTTTCGAGGTAGGCGCTGTAATTGCCCACATACCCAGTGAGGGTGTGCGTCTCAGGATCGAGATCGAGAATGCGGGTGACGGTATGATCCAGGAAGGCACGGTCGTGAGAGACGAGCAACGCTGCCCCGGAGTAGGCGCGCAACCACGCCTCAAGCCACTCCAGCGCCTCGATATCCAGGTGATTGGTCGGCTCGTCAAGCAACACGATCTCTGGTCGGTGGAGTAACAGGCGCGCCAATCCCAGCCGCGTCTTCTGCCCCCCGCTGAGGATTCCCAGCGGCGTGTCGAGGCTGACGTGCGCCAATCCCAATCCCGCAAGCACCGCCACAGCTTCGTGTTCCGCCGGTGCGATCGCCGCCAGAGCTTCCAGGCGCGACAGGGCCTCGCTGTAAGCTTCGAGCGCTTGGGGCTCCGGCTCGCGCGTGAAGAGCGTCTCGGCCAGCGCCGCGACCTGCGCCTCCGCTTCGGCCAGTGCCTCCTCGCCCGCCTGAAGGAACTGCGCCACGGTCTGCGCCCCGCGATGGACGAAGCCCTGCTCCAAAAACCCCACCCGCACCTCGGGCGGCGTGAATTGCACCCCTCCCGCATCCGGCGCCAGCTGCCCCGTGATGATGCGCAGCAACGTCGTCTTGCCGGAGCCGTTGGGACCGATCAGCCCCACCCGCTCGCCGGGGTTCAATACAAAGGAAACGTCCTTGAGAATGAGCTCGTTCCCGTAATATTTGGTGACATTCGATACCTTGAGCATAAAGACCTCATCATTTTCTCTCGTCGCCGCGTGGCTGTTTAACGTTATGCAAAATGGCCACCAGAATCCTGGTTGCGCCCTGGCGATACACCAGACAACAAAAAAGCCGTGGGGCGGCAGCTCCCACGGCTTATAGCGGCAATGCTTGCAGCGATTCAGGCAGCAGGAATCACAACACGCCCAAAGGGGGTCTGTGATGCGCTGTCAATCATCCCTGTGCTCTCCTTTACTGAATATGCAAACGTACTTTAACTATATCACAGAGCCACGGATTGGCAAGGGGAAATCCGACCTCACTGGTGGATCTCCAGCAGCTCCACTTCAAAGATCAAGGTGGCGTTCGGCGGGATCACATCGCCTGAGCCGCTCGCGCCGTACCCCAACTCTGGTGGGATGATGAGTTTGCGCACGCCGCCGACGCGCATCGTGCTGACCCCCTCGTCCCACCCGGCGATCACGCTTCCGGTGCCGATGAGGAACTCGAAGGGCTTGCCGCGATCCACGGAGCTGTCGAATTTCGTGCCGTCCTCCAGCCAGCCGGTGTAATGTACGACGACGGTATCGCCAAACTTGGGGAAGCTACCGTCGCCAACTTTGATGTCCACGTACTGCAAGCCCGTCCTCGTGGTCACCACTTCCTCACTGCCCTTGCCGCCACAAGCGGTCAGCAACAGCGCCAGAATCAACACTCCCAGTAACCCGGTTTTTCCACGCATGAATGATCTCCTTTCTCTTGAGAATGCCCCTGGATTTTCACGTGTCCACGACTTTAGCACGGAACCCCCTTTCGGCAAGCGCGGCCGGCACTCACGGCGCGACGGGGAGGTCCAGGGGCGACGGTGTGAGACGGCGCAATTCCACCCTCATGCCGCGGCCGACGGTATTCCAGCGCACAGCGGTCGGATAATCCACTTCCGCCACGAAGACCGGCTGATACTCGCCGGTGTGCACACGGCGAAGCCACTCCTCGGCCACGCGCTGACTCATCGGCGTGTGGCGGTTAAAGAGCATGAAGCCAATCCCGCCGTCGGCCAGGCCGGCGCAATCAACGGCATACGCGGTTTCCCAAGGGTAAGGCACGCCGTTCTCGTCCACACCGGCGCGCCGCATCTCGAACCAGCTGCCGATATCACGGCAATCAAGTGTCGCAAAGTAGACCTCGGCCTGCGGCAACGGGGTTGGCAACGTGAAGGCCGTTCGGCCCGCCTGCCGCACCTGGATGGTCGCCTCCATGCGACCCGGTCCGTACTGGCTGGCGATCCCTGCCAGTATCGGAGCGTCTGCACCGGTTCCCGGCTCCCAATCGCCGGCTCCGGTGAGGAGAGTTGCTGTCACTGTCAACAGCAACGCGCTTTTCATCAACATTGTTCTCTGCCTCCCAATAGAATCGCCGGATCAAATGGATCCGGCGATGATTGACAAGGCGAGAATTGTAAAAGAAACCGGAATTCTGTCAAGGCAAGAGACAATGCCCCATGCCACACATTAAAATTATTGTCTATTCACAATAATCCCAAAACCTGTTTGACTATCTCGTCCGACGTGCGGGCGACCCCCTGCGTCAAAGCCTCCGCGAAGGAAGCCTCGCCCAAACACGCGCGCAGCAGCTCCGCGAGCGCGTCGGTGAACTGCGCGATCTCGGCATTGAAGGCCGGATGCGCCTGCGCCCACCCAAGCCATCCGGCAGCGATCGCAGCAGTTTCCGGATGCGCATACAACTCCGCGAGTCCCACCACCCCTTCGATCAACACCGCCAGGGCGCCCAGCTCCTGCGCCTGTACCACCGCTTCACGGAAGTAGCCGCGCGCCGCTGCTACATCACCGAGGCCCAGATGCACATGTCCCAGGTTAAGGGTAGCGATGGCAGCGCCCACGCGGTTTCCAATTTCGTGAAAATACGGAAGACTTTGCGCATAATAATCTGCAGCCTCGGCAAAACGTCCCAGCTTACGCGCCGCCTCGCCCAGGTTGATAAAACCTGTGCCTACGCCCCAGCGATCGCCGAGTTCCCAATACATCCTGCGGCTCTCCTCATGGTACTGCAAGGCAGCGTCGTAATCGCCCCGCATGTGGCTCACAAAACCCAACACGCGAAAAGCGCCCGCAATGCCTTGCCGATCCCCCAAAGCCCGATACAGGCTCAGACATTCCCAGGCATAGTGCGCCGCTGTGTCACTCATGCCCTGGCGATAAGCCACATCCGCCAAATGCCAGAGCGCCAACGCCACACCGCGCTGATTGTCGCTCTGGCGCGCCGCCGCCAGCGCCGGCTCTAAATACTGCAGCGCGGCATCGTAGTTGCCCTGCCCCATCAATGCCCACCCCAAACCGGTCAACGCCGCGACCTCTAACACCGAATCCCCCGGCGCCAGCGCCAGAGCCTGCTCCAGATATGCTAACGCGGTCGGATAATCGCTGAGCTGCCGAAGTGCATACCCCAATCGCACCTGCAGCGTCGCCCGCAAGCTCACCGCCTCCGTCGCACCTGCCAGCAGCGCCAGCGCCCGCTCAAAAGCGGCAACGGCATCGCGATAAGCGCTCACAGCGTAGGCATTCTCGCCCGAACGCAGCAGATAGGTCGCCGCCTGCACATATTCGCCGGCGAGCTCATAATGTCCCGCAATCAAGTTAAGGTATTCCCCCACCCGTTCGCCAGCGTGAGCTTCCAGCCAACGCGCCGCCTGCCCATGATAAATCCGGCGCGACTTGAGCAAGACGGTTTCGTAAGTCACATCGCGCAGAATCGCATGTTTGAAGCTGTATTCCTCAGTCCCCTGAAAAGCCGAACGCGGACGCTGGAAAATCAACTCGCGCTGACAGGCGGCCTTCAAGAGCGCCTGCACCTCTTCAAACGCGATGTCATCAGTATCGGGAGACGCCTGCAGCAGGCTCAGCACCGTGGCATCCCAGTGCGTGCGTCCTACCACTGCCGCGCACTGTAGGACCTGCCGTTCTGCCGGCGGCAGCGCATCCAGGCGAGCTTGCAACACCCCCGTCAGAGTGCGAGGCACACGCAAGGACTTCAAGTGCGTCGCGACCACTTCCCACTGCCCCGGGCGCGGGATAATCGCGCCATCGTCAATCAACATTTTAATCAATTCTTCAACATAGAAGGGATTGCCTTCAGCGCTTTCCACAATCAAATCCAGCAGCGGCGGCGGGATCACCGCCACCTGATGCAAGAGGTGCCGCACTAACGCGGAACTGTCCGCAGGCGTCAAAGGTTTGAGGACAAGGCGTTCACACGTCACGCCGGAAATAGCGCTCCCCCAGGTGGGGCAACGCTCAAAAAACGTCGGGCGCGCCAGACATACTACCAACAGCGCGGCAGCGGGCAATTCAGACAGGAGCCGCAACAACAGGTCCAGCGAGCGTTCGTCCGCCCAATGGATGTCCTCCCAGAACAGCACCGTTGGACGTTGCGTCACAGCACGCATGAACGTGCGCAAGGCATTCTGCGCCAGTTGCCCAAATGACGTACTGCCCAATAAGGCGCGCACCACCGGGCTGCCGGCCTGTTCGAAATCAAAGCCCACATGCTGGCCAATAAGGTCGGCCTGCTCCGGCTCCAACACTCCCGCCATGCCCGTGCGGAACTTCTCGAGCGCCAGCGCCGGAGAATCACTTTCACGGATGCCAAAACGGAAGGAGAACATATCGCGGAACAGACCATAAGGAATCAGCTGCATCTCCGGCGTCGCTCGCCCCCGAAGATACGTAATGGATTGCGGCAGCGCGTCCAGCCAGGACTCAAATTCATAGAGCAAGCGCGACTTGCCCACGCCAGCATCCCCTACGATGGTGATGAGATGAGGAGTTGCGGCTGCCCGGAAAGCTGTCTGCAAGGTCTCCAGTTCCGCAGCACGGCCCACCATAGGAGTCTCAACGCCCTCAATGCCGCGCGTGCGCGACCAGAAAGAGCGGGGCTGAACTCGCTGCACAAGGTACGTCTGCACCGGCTCGTGTCGCCCCTTCACGGTCAGCGGCGACTGAGGTTGCAGGTCGAACAATCCCCACACTTGATGGTAGGTGTCCTGGGACACCAGCACACCATCCACGGGCGCTGCGTCCTCCAGCCGGCTGGCGAGGTTAATGGTATCGCCGATTGCCGAGAACTCTCCCGTCGTTCCGATCTGCCCCAAGAGCGCCAGACCTGTGTTCAACCCCACCCGCAAGTGTAACGGCGGCAGGTTGCGGCGCATTTTGACATTGAATTCGCGCAAGGCCGCCTGCAATGCCAGCGCGGCACGGACGGCGCGCTCCGCATCGTCCTCACGGGTCTGCGCCACACCCCACAGAGCCATCACCCCATCCCCCATGTGTTTGTCAATAAATCCCCCATGGGCGACAATGACCGTGTCGAGTTCAGCCCACAGCGCGTTCAACATCTCGGTCGCCATCTCCGGGTCCAGCGACTCGCTCAGCGCTGTAAAATCTACCAAATCTGCAAAGAGGGACGTGATTTGCCGGCGTTGCGGGGCCGCCGCAGACGGTGCGGCCTCCAAAGCGTGGTGCTGTCGCTGCAGTGCGGCGAGGACAACCTCCACGGTGTCGGCGTCAAGCTGGCCACGCAGGGCAGCGATTGCACTCATTGCTTTCTGGATCTGTTCCATGGTGTCCATCAACCGCTCCACAAGAAAATGACCAGCAGACTACCCCCCGTCCGGTCGTCCAGCGCCGAAAATCGGCCCCTGCGGCAGAAGTCCTCAGCGGCTAAACCTGTCATCGGCGCTGGAAAGCGGCAAGAGGCCGCGCCGCCGTTCGTACCATCCCAGGCGTTCCACAGTGCAGCTGTCGAAATCCGGAATGTAGGGCTTGATATCCAGCAGCGGCGTGCCGTCCAGCATGTCCAGATTTTCCAGGTAGAGGACGCAC